>Ga0182745_1001346_pt1 | contig 23795 bp, 17 predicted proteins | sample eDN3rd30CKraftBY_FD_128523 | JGI IMG/M metagenome (GOLD analysis project Ga0182745, IMG submission 128523) | Enriched backyard soil microbial communities from Emeryville, California, USA - eDNA 3rd pass 30_C Kraft BY (version 2) (version 2) | ecosystem: Environmental > Terrestrial > Soil >... | reverse complement strand
GACCGTCGGCACCACCACCGCAACGCAGCCCTGTGCCTCGCCACCGCCATCTTGATCACCGGGAAACTGCTCACCCACCGCGACCGCTACTGCCGCTGATGACCGCCTATCCGCTCGTGTCCTTAGGCGTTGCTGCACCTGTTCGAGCACCCCGCGGTCGGTGACGGCGAGGGCGAAGTGGTCGATCGCGCCGCGGCCACCCTGGCGACGGCGCTCACCGATGATCTCGTCCGCGCTCACCTCGAACACGTTGAGGTAGGCGCCACCACCGAGGTCGAGGACCTTCATCCAAGGGTGATGCTCGGACTTTGGCATCTCGAACGTCACGATCGCCTCGAAGGCCTGCTCGTAGAAGCCCACCGTCAGGTCCATCGACGTCGTCAACGTCGCAACGTGGTTGAACCCGGTGGTGATCGGCATGTGCGAATGCTCGCGGTCGACCCGTACGACGTCAAGCAGGCGAGTCCGGGGTGGTTTCGACAGGCTCAACCACCGGGGAGCGTGCTCGGTCGAGGGGTCAGCGGTGGGCGTCGAGCCAGGTGACGACGCGGGTGGTGACCTCGTCGCGGTTGGTCTCGTTGAACACCTCGTGGCGGGCGCCCGGGTAGACCTCGAGGTCGACGTCGGTGAGCCCGGCTTCGCGGTAGCGCGCGGCGAGGACCTCGAGCAGTTGGCCCTGTCCGGCGAGCGGGTCGTCCTGCCCGCTGACGATCAGGACCGGCAGGTCGGGCCGGATCGCCGCGAGCTGGGCCGGGTCGCCGGTGCGCGCACCCGAGCCGAGCAGGCTGGGCAGCACGTCGGGAGCGGCGGGGAACCCGCACAGCGGGTCGGCCACGTAGGCGTCGACCTCGTCCTTGTCGCGGCTGAGCCACTCGAACCCGGTTCGGTACTCGAACCCGGCGTTGAACGCCGACAGGTCACCGGCGTCGTCGGCACCCTCCTCCGGGGCTGGCAGCGCGGCAGCGAGCACGTCGATGGCGGTCGAGCCGCTGAGTACCACGCCATCCCACGTCGCCGAGTGATCGAGGATGGCGAGTTGTGAGGCGAACGAGCCCATCGAGTGGCCGATCAGGAAGTGCGGCATCTCTGGCCGCTCGGCGGCGACGACGCCCGCGAGTTGGACGACGTCGGCCACCAGCCCGCTCCACCCGCCCGCACCGAAGTCGCCGTGCGGCGTCACCGCATCGACCGACTCGCCGTGCCCGCGATGGTCGTTGGCCCACACGTCGTAGCCGGCGTCGTTGAGCGCCTGTGCGAGCCGGTCGTACCGCGGAGCATGTTCGGCGAGACCGTGGGCGATCTGTACCGTGGCCACCGGCGCATCGACGGGCCAGCGATACCCGCGGAGCGCCAGCCCATCAGCCTCCGACTCGAACACGAACGTCTCCATGAGCCGGGACCCTAGTGCCGTGACCCCCAACGTTCGCCCGCTACTGCGGCCGATGACACCGCCGGGGGCGTTGCGGAGTCCTCGTGGGTGCAGGCCCTCGGACAGCATGGTTGTCACCCCAGATTGCGGTTCTTGCAATCCTGCGTGACAACCATGCCAGTCGCCCAGTCGCCCAGTCGCCCAGTCGCCCGCCGGGACCGGGGGTGACGGGGCCGGTAGGTTGCGGGGAGTGGAGCGGACTGGGCGGCCTCCGGTGGCTGTGCGAGCGGGGATCGGCGTGCTCGCCCTCGGCGGGTTGGCGTTCACGGCGCTGCTCCTGCTGTCGGACCGGGCGCCGGGAGTGCTGCGCGACGTACTCGGGGACGCTGCCGACAGGCTGTGGAACCGGATCGACGCGACGCGCGCTCACCGGCTCGGGGAGCAGGCGCGCGAGCAGCCTGACTTCGTGGTCCACGTCGTGATCTGGGCGGTCGTCACTGCGCTCTGCGCGCTGACGATCTGGACCGTTCGCGGGCTCGCCGTGGTGATGGTCGGCGCGTTCGCTCTGGGCCTGCTGCTCGAGGGCGCGCAAGGTGTCTTCACGAGCACGCGCGCAGTCGAGATGCGCGACGTGGTCGGTAACGCTTGCGGGATTGCTGTCGGCGGAGTGGCGGCGCTCCTCGTGATCGGTGCCAGCCGCGCCGTAGCGGGGTTGGCGCGACGCACATAGCCCGGATCCACCGATCTGACGGCTCGTTCCTCGCCGACATCACGGTGAATCCGAGCTCCGTAACACTTTGCGTTCAAGCGCCACGCAGGCTGGGCTCACTGGCCGCGAGCGAGGGCCAACGTGGCCACAACCGCCATTGCCTGGGGCGACGCCGACGGGCGAACACAGCGACCGGTGGATTCAGGCATAGGCGGCACCGTCCGGCCGAGGGCAGCGGTGGGCGTCGATCCGCAGGAATGGTGCGGCTAGACCGCGCCGGGCCAGTCGATCTGGGGGACGAGGTCGGTGACGCCGAGCAGGGTGCTCGCCGCGGCGGGTACGAAGCGTGTGCCGTCGTTGCGCAACCACTGCACGGTGCGGGCGTCGGGATCGACCACGAGCGCCTCCGACACCCCGCGGGTGACATAGAACGGGAGTTTCTTCGGCGTGTCGTCGCCGGGGGAGAGCACCTCGACGACGATCGGCGCGGTGGGGTTCCAGACCACGTCGGCGACGTCGGCGAGCAGCACCAGGTCGGGGATGCGGAAGTCGTCCGGTACGCCGATGTTGACGCCGTCGAGCACGACCAGCCCGGCTCGCTTCGCTGGTGCGTACAGCGCGCGGCTGAGTTCTATCACCGTCAGTTGGTGGTAGTTCCGAGGTGCCGAGTTCATGTGGTAGACGCCTTCCCAGACTTCGTCGAAGCGGTCGGCGCCTGTGCGGCGGCGCGATTCGATGATCGCCTCGGCCTCCGGGGAGTGCGGGTCGAGGGTTCCCATCTGCACGAGTGACACTCTACGCAGCCGGTGTCACACCGATCGCCGGGTCAGCGGCCGCCGGTGGTGTTGACGAACGTGCCCGTGACGTAGCTGGAGGCGTCGCTGGCCAGCCACAGGATCGCCTCGGCGACCTCGTCGGGGTCGCCACCGCGCTGCATCGGCACGGTGGGGGCGAGCCGGTCGACACGGTTCTCGATGCCCGACCGCTCGTGGATGTCGGTATAGATCAGGCCCGGGCGCACGGCGTTGACGCGGATGCCCTCGGTGGCGACCTCCTTCGACAACCCGATCGTCAGCGCGTCGACGGCACCCTTGGTGGCGGCGTAGTCGATGTACTCGTTGGGGCTGCCGAGGTAGGCGGCCGCCGACGACACGTTGACGATCGCGCCGCCGTGCCCACCGTGCCGCGTCGACATCCGGCGCACGGCCTCGCGGGCCACGACCAGCGACCCGATGACGTTCACTCGTGTGACGTCGTCGAACCGGTCGACGGTCATCTCGTCGAGGCGCGCCGCGCGGTGCAGCGTGCCGGCGTTGTTGACGACCACGTCGAGCCGGCCGAACTCGGCCACGGTGGCGTCGAACAGGCCGAGGATGTCGTCCTCGCTGGCGACGTCGGCACGCCGCACCAGCGTCTGCGCCCCAGATGCACGACAGGTGGTGGCCACCTCGTCGGCCGCGGCCGCGTCGTCACGGAAACTGATCGCCACGTCGTATCCCCGTGCAGCCGCCATCCGCGCGGTCGCCGCGCCGATGCCGCGGCTGCCACCGGTAATGAGCATGACCGGACGCATCGGGTCACACCGCTGGAGGGTCGGGGCGAGCCAGGCGAACAGCGGCGCCGATCAGCAACCCGGCGACTGCACCGACAGCGACGTTGGCCGCGGCAAGGCCGGTGCCCCCCACGAACGTGGCGAGCCGGGCGTCGTTCACGCCGACGATCACGCCCCACACGACCGACAACGCCAGCCCTGTCACCGCGAACAGCGGGGCATCGCGCCAGCCGCGTACCAGGAGCGCCGCAGTCAGCCCGGCCACAAGATGCATCGGCAGCACGCCTCCACGGTACTCAGCGCCGATGACCTCGGCAGTGCCCTGCCGACAGGCTGCTTCGGTCGCCTCGACAACCCCGCCGTCGCCGACATCCGGGCCTGACGGCATGGTTGTCACCCCAGATTGCGTTTCTCGCAACCCTGCGTGACAACCATGCCGCGGCCGACCCGCCTGTCTTGTTGCGGCGTGGTCAGCAGAACATGCTGTTGCAGCCGTCGTTCTCGAAGGTGTCCTGGGCCGCGTACGCCTCCCAAGTGGCCTGGTCGACGGGCTGGATGCTGCGGGCGATCGCGAGCGCTTCGTCGCCCGGGCCGTGGTAGCCGAACACCGCGGCGACGCCGGGCGCGACCTCCCAGGCGACCGTGGACGAGTCGCCGGCGAAGAGCAATGCCTGGCGGCCGTCGTCGAAGTCGACGAGCTCGCCCGCCGAACCGAAGTGCTCGGCGGTGAGGAATCGCTCGACCCCGCTCGTGTCGATCTGTAGCTCGGCGAGACCTGGCCACCGGATCGAGCGTCCGGCGTACCCCGAGTTCCACGCCTCGGCGATCAGCACCCACGCCTCGAACCTCTCGCCCAGTTCCCAGCCGGGCCCGTCGGGGAGGCGGACCAGGCCGTCCGCCAGGTCGAGCGCGCTCCACTCGCTGATCCCGGTGGCCTGGAGCGTCACGTAGCCGCTCGGCTCGCCGAGTGTGAGGCCCACGTGCCCACCGAACATCCAGCTCGCCCGTGCGTCGTCCCAGCCCGGGACGGTCACCGCCCGCGTGTTCTGGTGGAACGCCGATTGGCCTGGGTACGAGGCGATCCGTACCCGCCGGCCCGGAACGTTCGGGTCGACCCAGAGCTGCTGGTAGGACGCCGGACCACTAGTGCCTTCGCCTTCGCTGCGGATCGGAGCGACGTCGCCGACGTCGGCGCCCGGCACGAGGTACGGCACGCTGCCGAGCGTCAGCGGGGTGGGGACGGCCGGCCAGTCGGCCATCAGGTCGGGGCCGACATCGGGCGCACCGGTCAGGATGGGTGGGCCGTAGACCCCGTACGTGCCCTCGTACCACGTCGCCCGGATGGTCTGGCCGTTGTGGGCGTACTCGTAGCCGCCGGTGAACGACACGTCCTCGGCCATCGCCGGGGTGGTGTCGCAGCCGGCGTCGCACCACCGCTGGAGCGCGGCGGCGATGCCCGCCGTGTCGAACGTGTCGGGGCTGAGCTCCTGGATGTCGGTGCGGTCTTCGGGGTTCGCGCCGCCGTCCTGGAGCATCTCGGCGGCGGCGACCCAGTCACCCCCGGCAACTGCCGCGAGGTAGGCGTTGATCGCGGCGAGCGACTCTTGACGCTGAGGGAGCGGCGCGTCGACCGACGACAGCGAGACGGCCCAGCCGTCGTCGACCGGACGGAACTCCCACGTCTCGACGACGTCGGCGAACTCGAAACCTTCACTACCGAGGGTGAGATAGCTGACCGGCAACGATGCGGTCCACCACGACACGCCGTCGGGCCCGGTGACCTCGCCTTGGCGCAGGCCGTCCCGCACGAACGCCCGCGAATCGGCGCAAGCGTCTTCCCAGCAGTACGGGGGAGCACCGGTGAACCGGGCGGGCACCTCGGTGAGGCACGCGCCGAGCCCGGCCAGCGAGCCATCGAGCCGGGCCGTGATCAGCCGGGCCATGAAGCCCTCGACCACGACCGCCGGATCGGTCTCGCTGGCGAAACACGACGTGTCGGCGGGAACGGGTTGGGTGGTCGGCGGGGTCGGCTCCGGGGTCGAGTTGGACAGGATCGCCAACAGCTCGTCGACGGTGTAGACGCCCGACAACTGGCGAGCAGCGACGGTGACTTCGTCCGCGTCGGCGGGGCGTAGCTCGCCAGTGGCGAGGTCGAGCGCGAGCGGCACTGTCCCCGCCACGTCGTCGCCCCGCGGCCAGAACACCGCCGCGCCGCCGACGGTGCCGGTGCGTTCCCAGTTGGTCGGGATCGGCCAGCCAGCTGGCATGTCGCTGGTGGACCAGGCCAGCGACACCAGGTCGAACACCCCGAGGGTCGGCTCGGAACCGGACTGGCAGCAGTCGAACGGCAGTGACACCACCCACCGGTTGCCGACGATGTCGTGGTGCCGGTTCTCGAGCGGGAACGGGGCATCGCCGAGCCGGATCCACGTCAGCGACGCGGCGTCGAGCAGACCGATCGAACCGTCGGGGAGCAGCCGGACGACCCCGGTCGGTGTGGTGAGTTCGAGCCGCGCGTCACCGTGCTCGCGAGGCTGCTCCCAGGTGCACTCGGGGTCGCAGGCCAGCCAGTCGGGGTTGGGAACCTCGGTCCACGTGTCGGTGGCTGGGTCGTACGCCCAGGGGCTGGTGAGCGGAGGGCCGGTGTCGATTCCGGCCTCGGGGCCAAAGCCCTCGCGGCCGAGCAGGAACGCCTTGCTGCCCGTCGCGCTGGTCCATTGCATCGGCAGGCCCGCCGGTGGCTCGGCGATCGGGGTGATTGCCAGGTCGGGCGAGATGCGTACACCCGGCCGCGCGTCGGGTACCCGCGTCCCGTCGGCATCGGTCGTCCATGTGGTGCGACCCACCAGCAGCGTGTCGCCCACCAGCCGCACGTCGACAGAAACGCTCGACGTCGGCGCTGCACCGAGCCCGAGTGGCGTGCGTTGGAGCACGTCACCGCTCGCCGGGTCGAACAGGATCAGCGTGGCGTCGCCGTCGAGGCCAGGTCCCTCGGCAGTGGCGCTGACGACTGCGATCGTGTCGCCGAACTGGGTCGGGTGACCCGGGCTCCCGAACTCGTCGTGGGGCAGGTCAACGACGTCGCCGCCGGGTAGCACGAGGGCTGCCGCCGGGCCGGTGTTGGACTCGCCGTTCACAGCCGCCCAGACGACCATCGCCGCGGTGCCTTCTCCGGGCGAGACCCTGAACTGGTCGCGGCCTGCTGCAGCCTGGGTACGGACCCAGTCGGCGAGCGCTTGCCAGTTCATCGTCGGAGGTGCGACAGGCCCTCCGGCAGGAGTCCACTCCGACACCTGCATGGCGACCAAGCGTCCGGTCTCGCACAGGAAGGACCCACCGGTGATCGCCTGCTCGGCCACACCCGCTGCGTCCACGCGTTGCAGTTGGGCGGTGAAGTGACCCGTCCCCCCGGCCTCGTCGGCGCGGCCGACGCCGATCACCGAGTAGCGGTACCCAAGCTCGTACTGCTCGGCGAAGTACGCCTCCAACGTCGACCGGTCATACGGATCCCAGGTTGCGCCGACGACTCGGTCGGGTGCGGAGTACCACTCGAATGCCGGATCGTCGGCGAACAGCGCCGCCGCGGCCGCCGCCTCGCCGGCCGAGACGTGGCGGTACAGGTCGCCGAGCAGACCTTCGGCGCGGCCAGCGCACGACTCGGGTGCCGGCGCCGCGGTAGGGGCCGGAGCGGGGGAGTCGCTCGGCGGGGCGATTCGGTCATCGGGGCGCGAGGCGAGCCACACCAGGCCGGCAACGAGCAGCGCCGTCACCGAGGCCGCGGCGGCGCCGATCGTCCACCACGGCCGACCGCTGGCCGTGCGCGCGGCCGGGGCAAGCGTCTCGCGGCCGTGCCACTCGTCGCTCAGGCGGGCCCGCAGGTCGGCGCGGAAGCCGGGCCGGGGGGAGTCGTCGTCGGTGGTGGTCAGCGCGTCGCGGAACCACTGGTCGTCGTTCATCGGGAGTCTCCTCTCGCACGCCGCTTGGCGCGTTGGAGCAGGGATTCGGTGGCGCGCACGCTCGTACCGAGCAGCTCGGCCACTTCGGACACGGGCAGGTCGTCGACGTACCGGAGCACCAGCGCGGTGCGTTCACGTTCGCTGAGGCCGGCCAGCAGGTCGCTGTGGGCGGCGGCCGTAGCGGGTTCGGCCGCGGGCTGCGAGGCGACGAGCCGCAGCCGGGCTCGCTCGCGGTCGGCGGAGCGCACCCGGTCGAGCCAGATCCGCCGGGCTGTGGTGAGCAGCCAGCCGATGCCGATCTCGCCGACCTGGCCGGCACGGGCGGCGCGGACCAGCCGGATGTATGCCTCCTGAGTGACGTCTTCCGAGGCCGACCGGTCGCCGGTGAGCCGCGCTGTGTAGCGGTAGACCGCAGCGAACGTGGTGTCGTAGCACGCCAGCAGACCGGCCTCGGTCGACACGTCCCACGTCCGCGCTGCGTCGTGTTCACTCATCGCGGTGCCAATCCTGCCCACACCGACGAAGACGCCGGTGGACGGTCGTTTCCGTCGCGCGCCGATGGTCTCGATACACCGGGGTGGCGGCTACGCCGCGGGTACGGCACTCGACCACCGTGGGTACACGGCGTGTGTCGAGGATCCGGTCTTACCAGCCGGAGGGGTGGCCGGTGGTGAGGGCTACTTGGACGTCGGCGACGATCTGGGCCAGTTTGGGCCAGTCGGGTTGGTTGACGTTGACCACCGGCGGCACCAGCCCGACCGACTCGACGATTGCCGTCTCGCCACCGATCACGGCCAGCACGTCGGCCAGTTCATCGGGCGTCAGCGACGTCCGCAGCGTGTCGCCGAGCGCGTTGGTGACCGCACGGAACGAGCCGACCACGTCGTCGGCACCGACCTCGGTGGCGAGTGCCGCCAACAGGTGTCGCTGGCGGGCGGTGCGGGCGTAGTCGCTGTCGGCCGAGCGGCTGCGCACGTAGCCGAGCGCGAGCGTGCCGTTCATACGGATGGTTCCCGGCCCGAGCGTGTCGGGGTAGTTCGTGTCGCCGCCGGGGATGTTGCCGGGCATCGGCACCGCTCGCGGCACGTTCACGGTCACCCCGCCGAGCGCGTCGACCAACCGCACGAACCCGCGCATGTCGATCAGGACGTAGTCGTCGATGGTGACGTCGAGCGAGCACCCGAGCCCTTCGGCGAGGGCAACCACGCCTGGGTCGATGCCGTTCACCCCGCTGCACGCGTCGCGCAGCTCGGTGCGTGACTGCACCACCGGGTACACAGCGTTGGCGAGGTCGGAGAACCCGGTGGGGTAGCGCTCGGCGAGCGGGCTGCCCAGCGGGAACTGGAGGCGCATCAGGTTGCGGGGTACCGACACGAGCGCTGCCCGGCCCGACGGCTTGTGCAGGCTGAACAGCATCATCGTGTCGGTGCGCAGGCTCCACCGCCCCGGCCCGGCATCGCCGCCGAGCAGCAGGACGGTCGTCACGTCGGCGTGTGCCGAGCGGTCGACGCCCGAACTGGGGCAACCGGTAGGCGATGGGCCCGCCACCTTGTTGGGCAGCGGCCGCCCGACCGCATAGGTCGCCCCGGGCGCCAGGGCGGTCGTGGTCGATGTGACCGATGGGCTGGGTACGACCACGGTAGGCCGTCCCGCGGTGGCGTCCCACAGCGGTGCGTCGAGATCGCTGGCGAACACGGGTGCCAGCGCGGACCGTGCGTGGGCGGCGCCGACGGTCACCCACGCCATCGGGATGACGACCGCGACCAGGGCAGCAGCGGCGGCGCCGGTGCGCCACTCGACCGGGCGGCCGTGGGCGAACCACACCTCGCCGACCGCGGCGACGCGGGCACCGATCGCGGCGGCCCCGGCGACGACGACCCACCACAGGAAGCCGCCGTCGAGCGACAACGCCACCCACGGCCTGCGTTGCCCGAGCGCATACCCGGCAACGGCGAGGGGAACCCCCCAGCCGAGCACCGCCAAGCCGATCGACAGGGCCAGACTGCGGCGCCGCACCCCCCACCCGGGCAGCACGGCGGCCCACGCCGCCTCGATCAACACCGCCGGAGCTGTCCCCGCGAGCGAACGCTCACACAGCCCAGGCGCGGGATCGGTCGACGGCGCGCAACCAGACGGCGTACTGCGCATCGGCAGCGGCACGGTTGGCGGTGGGCGAGAACGACGCGTCGAGTTGCCACATCGCGGCCACCTCGTCCAGCGACGACCACACCCCTTCCGCCAACCCGGCCAGCAGCGCCGCGCCGAGCGCAGTGGTCTCGGCCTCGACCGGTCGGCGCACCGTCACCCCGAGCTGATCGGCCTGGAACTGGAGCATCGCGCCATTCGTAGCAGCCCCACCGTCGACGCGCAGGTCGGCCAGGGGAGTTCCGCTGGCGGCGACCATCGCCGTCACCACGTCGCGGGTCTGGAACGCCATCGCGTCGACCACCGCGCGGGCGATGTGGGCCTTGGTGGTGCCGCGGGTGATGCCGACGATGGTGCCGCGCGCGTACGGGTCCCACCACGGTGAGCCCAGCCCGGTGAACGCCGGCACGACGTACACGCCCTCGGACGACTCGACCGATTCGGCCAGCGGGCCGACCTCGGACGACGAGGCGATGATGCCGAGCCCGTCGCGGAGCCACTGCACGGCCGCGCCGGTGACGAACACGGCGCCCTCGAGCGCGTACGCCACCGTGCCGTCGGCCAGTTCCCAGGCGATGGTGGTCAGCATTCCCTCGGCCGGAGGCGGGCACTCGGCCCCCACGTTGAGCAATACGAACGAACCGGTGCCGTACGTGTTCTTGGCCATGCCCGGTACGAAGCACGCCTGCCCGAACAGGGCGGCCTGCTGGTCGCCGGCCACGCCCGACACCGGGATTCCAGCCGGCACTCCGCATGCGTCGTTGGTGACCCCGAAACGCCCCGACGAGGGGCGCACTTCGGGCAACGCGTCGAGCGGCACGCCCAGCAGATCGCACAGTTCCGGCGACCATTGTCGTGTGCCGATGTCGAGCAGCATCGTGCGGCTGGCGTTGGTGACGTCGGTGGCGTGCACCGCGTCGCCTCCGGGTCCGCCGGTGAGGTTCCAGATCAGCCAGCTGTCGACCGTGCCCAGCATCAGGTCGGGGCCGGTGGGCACGCCGTGTTCGAGCATCCACGCCCACTTCGTGCCCGAGAAGTACGGGTCGAGCACCAACCCGGTGCGCTCGCGCACGAGCGGCAGGTGCCCCGCTGCGGCGAGCTCGTCGCAGCGCGCGGCGGTACGCCGGTCCTGCCACACGATCGCCGGGCCGAGCGGCTTGCCGGTACTGCGGCTCCACGCCACGGCGGTCTCGCGCTGGTTGGTGATACCGATCGCGGCGACCGTGTCCAGGCCCACCTGGGCGACCACCTCGGTCAGGGTCTCCCTGGCGACGTTCCAGATCTCGGCCGCGTCGTGCTCGACCCAGCCGGGCTGCGGGTAGTGCTGGGTGAACTCGCGGTACGCCGCGACCGTGCTCGACCGTCCGTCTGACCCGTCCGCGAACACGGCCCGGCTGCGCACGCCGGTGGTGCCGGCGTCGATGGCGACGACGCAGGTGCTCACCGGCGGCGCCGCGGCTGCGTCGGGCGGGTGCCACCTCCGGTGCGCTTGGTGGGCGCCGGCCGCGGCCGGGGGCCTGGCTCGCTGTCCGTGTTCGCCGCGGCTTGGGGGCGTTGGCTGCGCAGTTCACCCCACGTCTTGCGCGAGTAGCCGAACTTGGCGAGCACGAACCCGAGCCCCAGGTACAGCGGCCCGCTCGCCAGCAACCCACCGATGATGCCCACCACCGGCCGGTCGCGCATGAACAGCAGCACCACCGCGGTCATGATCGCGGCGTAGATCAGCCACTCTCTGACGAGTCGGCGCCACGGCACCATACGGGTCGAGTCCCAAGCCATGCCTGCAAAGTTAGGCTCCCGGTGTGCGAGTGGGAGTGCTCACCGGTGGCGGCGACTGCCCTGGCCTGAACGCGGTGATCCGCGCGATCGTGCGCAAGGCCGAGCGCCACTACGGCGACGAGGTGGTCGGCTTCCGCGATGCGTGGGACGGCGTGATGGAGCGGCGCACCCTGCCGCTCACGGTGGAGACGATGCGCGGCACGCTGCCGCGGGGCGGCACAGTGCTCGGAACCCGGCGGGGCAGCCCGTTCGACCACGACGACGGCGTCGCCCGGGTCCACGCCACGATGGCCGACCTCGGGCTCGACGGCCTGATCGTGATCGGTGGCAACGGCTCGCTGACGGTGTCGAGCATGCTCCACGATCAGCACGGGCTGAACGTGATCGGCGTACCCAAGACGATCGACAACGACATCGAGGGCACCGACATCACGTTCGGCTTCAACACCGCCGTGCAGATCGCCACCGACGCGATCGACCGCCTGCACACCACCGCCGAGAGCCACGACCGGGTGATGGTGGTCGAGGTGATGGGGCGCCACAGCGGCTGGATCGCCACCCACGCCGGCATCGCCGGGGGTGCCACCGTGGTGCTGATACCCGAGCGCCCGTTCGACATCGACGACATCTGCGACCGCATCCTCCGGCGCCACGAGCGGGGGCGGTTCGCGTCGATCGTGGTCGTCGCCGAAGGAGCCCTGCCCAAAGAGGGCACGCTCGACATCGACGCCTACGCCACCGACCAGTACGGCCACGTGCAACTGGGAGGTATCGGTTACGTCGTCGCCCAGGAGATCGGCGCGCGGACCGGGTTCGAGACCCGGCCGGTACTGCTCGGCCACGTCCAGCGCGGCGGTACGCCCACCGCGTTCGACCGGATCCTGTCGACCCGGTTCGGCGTCGCCGCGATCGACGCCGTGCACGACCAGGCCTGGGGGCAGATGGTGGCGATCGACGGCAACCACATCGTCCGCACCCCGCTGGCGCACTGCGTCGGCAAGTCGAAGCCGGTCGACATCAGCCTCTTCGACGACGTCGCCCAACTCTTTTTTGCCTGAGCCACACCCCGGCCCACCGGGAGCTATCAGCTGCTGGGGAGGGCGGGGTAGGCGGGTTGGGCGGACTGGACGAAGCCGGGGTAGTCGTAGGGGCGCAGCGTGCCGGTGGTGGCCTGGCCGTTGCCTTTCGGGAGTTGCTGGGGCTCGCCTTCGATCGTGATCTGGACGGCCGTGATGCCCGGCGCCTCGGCGGCGGTGTACACGATCTGGGCGAGCGCCTGGGGCTGCACCGTGCCGGGCAACGCGGCCAGTTCTGGCGTCAGGTCGAGGAACAGGATCGACCCTTGGATGTAGCTGTCGAGCAGGCTGGTCTGGGCCGGGATCAGGCTGGTCCACTGCGCCCTCAGCTCGTTCTCGTTCGGCCCGTCGAGTAGCACCTCGATCAGGTTGGCGGTGGACGGGGCCGTCCGCGGCACCGACCGCAGCAGGCGCTGGTCGCCCGGGCCGACGAGGTAGATCCGCTGTGCGCCGGCCGCGGCTGAGTCGCTGCCGGCGACGGGGCCCACCACGGGCTCGGCCCCGGGGATGGCCCGCGGCTCGGGGTCGGGGCGGATGCCGCAGCCGGCCAGCAACACGGCAGCGAGCACGAGCCCGATCACGTTGCGGCTCGACCTGGGAGTACGTCTAGGCGAGCTCATCGGCAGTCTCCGGCTCGTCGACAGCATCGCCGGGGTCGTCGGGGTCGAACTCCTCGGCGTCGAGTTCGAGCACGAACCGGGCGCCCGAGCTGCCGTCGAGCCGATCGGTGACCCACACCCGCCCGTCGTGCATGCGGACGTGTTCGGCCACCAGCGACAGCCCGAGCCCGGCGCCGTCGCTGCCCGCCCGGCGCCCGGCCGACCCGCCGCGGGCGAAACGCTCGAACACCAGCTCGCGTTCCTCCTCGGGCACCCCTGGCCCGTGGTCTTCGACGGCGATGCGAATGCGGGTGACCGGCTGCTCGGGCGGGTCGATCTCGGCGATCGACACCTCGGGCTCGCCGCCCCCGTGCACACGCGCATTGTCGATCAGGTTGGCGACCACGCGCGCCAAACGGCGCCGGTCGCCGTTGATCAACACGCCCTCGGCGCGCGGCGACACAGCCACCCGGGTGGCGGGCAGGCTGCTCACCGCCACGGCGTTGCGTACAAACTCGGCTGCCAACAGCTCCTCCTTGTGCAACCGTACGGCACCGGCATCGAAACGGCTGATCTCGAGCAGGTCTTCCACCAGGCCCTTGAAGCGGGTGACGTCGCTCTTCAGCAGGTCGAGTGCGGCCTGAGCCCGGTCGGGCATCTCGTCGCGGCGGGCATCCATCACCTCGACCGACGCCGACAGCGTCATCAGCGGCGACCGCAACTCGTGACTGACGTCGGACGCGAACCGCGTGTCGCGCTCGATCCGGGTCTGGAGCGAGTTGGCCATGTCGTTGAACGAGTTGGCGAGCACCGACAGGTCGGGGTCGTCGGTGGGTTCGAGGCGTGTGTCGAGGCGCCCGCCGGCGATCGCCTTGGCGGCGGTGGCGGCCACCCCGAGTGGGCGCACGGCACGGCGGGCGGCGAGCGAGCCGGCCATCACCCCGAGCGCGGTGGTGATCATCGTGCCCAGCACCAACGACAGCTGTACCGAGCGCAGCGTGTCGTTGACCTCGTCGAGGTTGAAGAACTCGAAGTAGGCCTGGTTGCGGGCGATCGGATAGCCGACCGCGAGCAGCAACTCGTGGTCGACCCGATCGATCATCGTCGCCGCGAGGAAGTCGTTGATCACCTGGTTCTCGAGCTCGTCAGGCAGTTCCGGCTCGCCGTAGTTCGTGTCGACCGAGGCGAACTGGCCGTTGTACCAGACCACCCCACGCCCCACCCCGTAGGTCTGCAACGTGCGGACCGCCTCTTGGGCGTTGGTCGGGTTGCCGCGCAGCGCGTTGGCGGTGATCGCGGCGTTGTTGCGGGCCACGTCGAAGGCGGTGGTCTCGCGTTGCGAGATCACGCTCGAGCGGGCGAAGCCGTAGGCGACCAACGCCAGCAGCACCGACAGCAGCAGCGAACCGAACGCGAACGTGAGCAGGATCCGCCGCCGCAGGCCCCACTGCCGGCGAGACCGCTCGACGACGGGTGCTGCCGCGGGGACTGCCGCGTTCACGTCTGTAGACGGTAGCCCAGCCCGCGCACGGTGACGACGTGACGCGGGTTGGCGGCGTCGACCTCGATCTTCGTACGCAGCCGGCGCACGTGCACGTCGACCAGGCGCCCGTCGCCGAAGTAGTCGTAGCCCCACACCTTGTCGAGCAGCGACTCGCGCGAGAACACCTTGCCCGGGTTCTCGGCCAGCTCGCACAGCAGCCGGAACTCGGTCTTGGTGAGGTGCACCTCTTCGCCGTTACGGGTGACCTTGCCCTCTTCGGGCACCAGTTCGAGCTCGCCGAACACCAGCCGCTCGTGCGACGTCGCCGACGGGCGCACCCGCCGCAGCAGGGCGCGGATGCGCGCCGACAGTTCCTTGGTGGCGAACGGCTTGGTGAGGTAGTCGTCGGCCCCGGCTTCGAGCCCGGCGACGATGTCGTGGGTGTCGTTGCGGGCGGTGACCATCACGACCGGCACGTCGCTGGTCTTGCGGATCGACCGGCACAGCTCGAACCCGTCGATGCCGGGGAGCATGATGTCGATCAGGACGACGTCGGGCGACGTGTGATGGAACAGCTCGAGCGCGGCCTCACCGCTGTCGGCGCCGTCGACCGTCCAGCCCTCGTCCTCGAGTGCCAGCTTGACGGCTGAGCGGATCCGCTCGTCGTCTTCCACCGCCAAGATGCGCGTGCCCATCGCAACCAATCATGCCAGGTCAGACACCGTTCGCAGCGGCACGGTCGAACAACTCCAGGAATGGAGCGTGTAGGCCAGGTGCGGCGGCGAGCAGTTCGGCGGGACGCACCGGCCCGCCCGACCAGTCGCTGGTGCGGGCACCGGCTGCGCGGCAGATCACGTCGCCCGCCACCATGTCCCACGAGTTGAGCCCGGCCTCGTAGTAGGCGTCGACGCGCCCGCTGGCCACGAGGCACAGGTCGTACGAAGCCGCGCCGAAGCGGCGGAAGTCGCGCACCTGGTCGGCGAGGAACGCGACGCGACGAGCCTGGTGGGCGCGGGTGGCGGCCTGGTAGGCGAAACCCGTGGCGACCAGGGCCAACGCCGGGTCGGTGACCGCGCTGGGGGCGATCGGCCGCCCGTTGAGCGTGGCGGCGCCGCTGTCGGGGCCGATCGCTGCCGCGTACAGCTCGTCGAGCATCGGCGCGTAGACCGCCCCGGCGACCCCCACCCCGTCGTAGGTGACGCCCACCGAGCAGGCCCACGTGGGCAGGTCGTACACGAAGTTGGTGGTGCCGTCGATCGGGTCGACGTGCCAGGCGTAGCCGGTGGTGCCGGGCTGGTCGGCGCCCTCCTCGCCCACGATCGCGTCGTCGGGCCGGTCGGCGCGGATCGCCGCCACGATCACCTGCTCGGCTGCCCGGTCGAACTCGGTGACGAGGTCGGTGGCGGTCGACTTGGTGAGGGCACCCAGCCCGACCCCTTCACGCGCGGCGACACGGCCCTCGCGGGCAAGGTCGCCGGCGCGGCGCACGTAGCCGACGCACAGGTCGCGCAACTCGGCGTGCTGGATCATCGGGGGGCGTGGCCGGCGCGTTCGCGGTCGTTGATCTCGCGCCATTCACCCATCGCCCGCAGGGCCAGTACGGCCACGACGGCCAGCCCCGCCGCGCACACGACGGCGCCGACCAGCAGGCCGAGCCCGGCGGGAACCACCGAGTCGCCGCTGTACTGGAGCTCGACGAGGGCGTAGCCGATCAGGCCGCCGGCGAGCCCGCCGAGCAGGATCGCGACGAAGGCGATGACGCGGGCGGCGACGGGGGGCAGGGCCGACAGGGGGCGTTCGGACACGCCCATCAGCCTAGAGACGCGCGGCGTAGAGTTCCGGCCCGTGCGCGCGACGGTGATCATCCCCACCTACAACGAGGCCGGGAACATCGCTAACATCTGTGCCCGAGTGCGTGCGGCGCTGCCCACCGCGGCGATCCTCGTGGTCGACGACGGCAGCCCCGACGGCACCGCCGAACTGGCCCGCCGCGCCGGTGACGAGGTCGGCAACGTCACGGTGCTGGAACGGTCGGGGAAGGCCGGGTTGGGCACCGCCTACCGCGCCGGGTTGGCTCATGCGCTCGACGCCGGCGCCGAGGTGTGCATCCAGATCGACGCCGACCTGTCGCACGACCCCGACGCGCTGCCAGCGCTGGTCGCCAATGTCGAACTCGGTGCCGACCTGGCGATCGGGAGCCGGTATGTGCCGGGTGGGCGTACGGTCGACTGGCCGTGGGCCCGGCGGGCGCTGTCGCGGTGGGGGAACCGCTACGCGGCCGGCCTGCTGGGCTTGGCGGTCAACGACGCCACGGCCGGGTTCCGGGCCTATTCGGCCGATGCGCTGCGGCGGATGGAATTCGCCACCGTGCAGGCCGAGGGCTACGGGTTCCAGGTCGAGATGACGCACCGGCTGGTGCGGGTGGGTGGCCGCATCGTCGAGTTTCCGATCACCTTCCGCGACCGCACCGTCGGCGAGTCGAAGCTCGACAAGGGCATCATCGGCGAGGCGTCGCTGCTGGTGCTGCGCCTGTGGCGCGACGACCTGCAAGGCCGCCGCGCCCGCCGCCGCTCCGGCCACTGATCACTTGCAGCCACTGAAGTTGGAGTAGTGGGCTTGCAGGGCCGCGTCCTGGAGGCCGGGCTGAGGGTCGTACTCGGGGCCGGTGAGGGTGAACGTGAGGTTGCCGTTGGCGTGGGCCTCGGCTCCGACGACGACGCCCGCGGTGGTGATCACACCGGCGTTGCCGTTGAGGTCCTGGGTGACCTCCATCCCTCCTCCGAACACGGTGCCGACCGAGCCCCCGGCCGAACTGGAGTAGCTCGCGCCGGTGCTGAGGCCGCCCTGTGAACGGCTCACGTACCCGGTCACCGAACCCTTGCCGCCCGGCCCGAACCCGCCGCTGATCGTGACCTGTACCGCCGGGCGTTGCCCGTCGCTGGCGATGCCGACCGACCCGCCGACACCACCCACGCCGAGCGTCACCGAGCCGGACACGCCGACGCCGGTGGTCGACTGGGGCGGTGCGGGGCACGAGGGGCCGCTCGACCCCTCGGTGTTGCTGGGCCCGGCGCCGGTGGGGTCGTGGCGGTTGACCGGGTCGCCCGCCGCGAACTGGTACAGGTTGGCCTGACCCCCGGCGAACAGGATCGGGTCGCGTCCGGCGAACCGCCCAGTCGTCGGGTCGTAGTCGCGCCACCCGAACCGCACCAGTTCCGTGTCGGCATCGAGCATGCCGCCTCGGAAGCCGAGCGGGACGAGTGCCCAGTCGGCCAGGTCGGAGGTGACCGCGCCCAGCTCGTCGACGTCGAGCCGTTCGACGATGTCGCCGTCGGGATCGACGACGAGCCGGGGGGTTCCCATCGAGTCGCTGACGACGACGAGTTGCTCACCGCCGACGGTGAGGTAATCCGGGGTGTCGCCCGTGACGCCGTACACGAACCGGCTGACGATCTCACCGTTGGGGGCGAGCTCGATCAGCGGGCTGGGTCCATCGCCGTACACCCATGCCCGTTCGACAACCCCGTCGACCAGCCGGGCGACTCGGCGCTCGGCCCCGTCATACCGGTACGAGACCGCTGTGTCATCGTCGAGCGTGAGCCCGCGCAACAGGCCGGCCGCGTCGTAGTCGAACTGCGTCTCGGCATCACCGTCGGTCCACGCGGTCAGGTCGCCGGCGTCGTCGAACGAGTAGGTCCGCGGCCCGTAGCTGACCAGTCGGTCGTCGCCGGTGTACGTTCCGGCTCCGGCCGGGCCGCTCTCCAGGTTGCCGTTGGTGTCGTACTCGTACTCGCGCACGACGCCGTCCTCGGTGACGGTGGCGAGACGCCCGGCGGGGTCGTAGCCGTATTCCCACTCGGTGGTCGCGCCGTCGACGGTGACCTCGCGTTCGGTCACCCGGCCCAGCGCGTCGCGAGTGAGCACCTCGTGGTACAGCGTGGCGGCGTCGTGGGTGGCGGTGAGCGTCGCCAGGTCGCCGAACGTGTCGTACGCGTACGTCACGGTGACATCGCCGACCGAGCGGGTGGAAACCCGCCCGGCCGTGTCGCGGGTGACGGTCTGCGCCCCGATCGCGGTGAGTTGGCCGTCGTCGTCGTACGCCCGGACGACCGTCTCGCCGTCGATCACCTCGGCGACCGGGCGCAGCGTGGTGTCGTACTGGTAGCCGACGGTGTAGACGGTCTCGTCGCCGCCGCCGAGCACGTTGGTGGTGGTCGTGCTCTCGGCCAACGAGCCGTCCCAGGTGAAGGTGCGGGTGGCCTCACCGGCCGCCGTGGTCGGCCGGCCATGGGCGTTGTACTCCCAGGCGACGGCCAGCCCGTCGCCTCCGCGGGCGGTGAGGCGGCCGTGCTCGCGCGCGTACGTGAGCTGTTGACCGTCGGCGCGCACGATCTCGCCGACGTTGCCCAGCGAGTCGTAGGCGAAGCTCGTCGTCAGGCTTCCCGGTGCGACGTACCCGACCAGCCGGTCCCTGGCGTCGTAGCTCTGCGTGTGGACGGCCGACTCGGGCGGCTCGACCGTGACGACGTTGCCGTGCGCGTCGTGGCCGGACACGACGACCTCGCCGTCGGGCCGGGTCAGTGTGGTCGTGCGGCCCCACTCGTCGACGTCGTACTCGAACCGGCGCCCGGCGGCGTCGATCACCGCCGTCAGGTACGGCCCGGAGTCGTACTCGTAGGTGGTCACGCGGGCATCGGGCGCGGTCCCTTCGGTGAGGGCGACGACCCGGCCGTGGTCGTCGCGTTCCCAGGTGCGCACGGGCTGGCCGGGCGTGACCGATTCGACGTTGCGATGCCAGTCGTCGACGACGGTCGAGCTGACACGCTGCTCGGGCGATGTCGTGGTCCACGTCGACGTGTCGAAATCGAACTCGGCGGTCGTCGTGCGTGCGTCGGCCCCGTTCTCGGCGCTGACGGTACGGGTCTCGGTGAGCGTCGCCGGCTCGGCCTCGCCGCCTGCATCGAACGTGCGCTCGATCTCGACGATCACGACCTTGCCGTCGGGCGTACGCAGTTCAGTTGCCGCCGGGTAGCTGGCGGCCGAGCCGAACCGTGGGTCGGGTGCGCGGGTGACGATCGTTTCGGTGCCGTCGATGGCAACAGAGCGGATGCGTCCGTCGGCGAGCTCCTCGGTCTGGGCGACTGCGCCGTGTTCGTCGATCGTGACCCGTCGCGAACCGCCGGTCGCGGTGGCATGCCAGCTGATCGTGTAGATCATCCCGTCGGGGGACGTGCGTTGCACCGACCGGGTGGCTCCGTCGCGGTGGGCGGTGTAGGTCGTGCGATCGGGTTCGGGGCCGCCCGACGGCGCCTCGGCCGCGGTGATCGCTCCGACCGCGTCGTAGTCGAACGAGAAGGTCGAGTCGCTGCCGCGGGCGCCGGTCACCGACAGCAGCAGGCCGTTGGCGGCCGACTCGACGGTGACCACGTGGTCGTCCTCGGTGCCGGCCGTGACCGTGGTGATCGTGCTCAGCCAACCGTTGGCGTCGAGGCCGAGTTCGATCACCTGGCCGTACGGGCCGACGATCCGTTCCGGCCGGCCGTCGCTGTCGCGTTCGATCACGGTGTCGTGGGTGAGTGGGGTGCCGTCGTCGCCGACGTGGTCGCTGATCGTCGCCAGGAGGCCGTCGGGCGTGTAGGTGAACTCGCGCAGCGTCGCCCCGGTGAGCGCCGACTCGGCGCGCATATGACGGCCGCGTGCGTCGAACACGTCGACGGTCGTGCCGAGCGGGTCGGCCACACGGAACCCGGGCGCCCCGAACCCGCCGAACGGCGGCTCGACGCGCAGGACGCGGGCGACCGAGCTCTGGCCGATGTCGACGAACAGCACCGTGCCGTCGGGCGCGATCGCGGGGAACGTTTGGGTCAGTTGCTGGGGCACGGCGTTCCCGCCGACCTGGGGCCGGCCGGTACCGCCATAGCCGGCCAGCGTGGTGATGCGCCCGTCGGGGCCGATCCGGCGCATCAGCCGGTGGGATGCCGAGAAGCCGCCCGGTGCACCCATCACGATCGTGCCGTCCGCACCGACCGCCAAGCGGCCGGGCTGCAGGAACGCGCCGAGCGCGTCGCCGCCGTCGCCCCACAGGTTCTCGCTGGAGTGCTCGCTGGTCGGGAACCCGGCGATCGGTACGAGTTGCCCCGATGGGCGTAGGGCGGCGATTCCGTTCATGTGCTCGATGTGCTCGCCGTTGTCCCAGCGATAGTTGGTGGTGAACACGACCGTGCCGTCGGGAGCGACGGCGAGGCCTCCGCTCGACGGGATCCGCGGGCACTGCGCGGTGTCGGCGAGCAGGACGGCGACGTCGATCGCCGGGTCGAGGCCAAGCGCGGCCGGGGACACGGCGGTGGATGTGCCGGCGAACATCTGGCCGATGTCGTCCCTGCACTCACCGTTCGGTTCACCGGGTCGGTGATAGCCGAGCAGGGTATGGATCATCCCGTCCGGGCCGATCCGGCGCACCCGGTTGCCGAGGCCGTGATCGAACACGATCGTGCCGTCGCGGCTGACACCGAGGGTCGCCACGTTGCCGAGGCAGGCCGCGCGCGCCGGGCCGTTGTCGCCGGCGAGGGCATCGTCGTCGCAGAACTGGCCGGTCCCGGCGATCGTGGTAACGACTCCCGTGACCGGGTCGAAACGTCGGATCTGGCGGGCGCTGCGGTCGCCGAACAGCACCGTGCCGTCGGGGGCGATCGCGAGTGAACGGGGGTCGACGGGGGAACCTGCTGCCAGGCCGCCGTCCACGCAACTCGGCGGCCCCTCGTCGAAGTCGTTGCACCACCCGCCGCTGCCGGCGACGGTGGTGATGATGCCGGTCACGGCGTCGATCGCGCGGAGGTAGTACCCGCCGCCCAGGTAGATCGTGCCGTCGGGGGCGACCGCGATCGCTTCGGTGCTGTTGCTGAGCGTCGCCTCGGTAGCCGGGCCACCGTCGCCGGCGCACAGCTCACCCCACCCGCAACTCCCCGGGAGAATCCCGGCGACGTGGCCGATCGTGCCCCCGGTGAGGGCGTCGCGGGCGCTGCCGTCCCCGTATTCGATGATGCCGGTCAGCGGGTCGAGACTGTGGTGGGTCGAGATGTTCCAGCCGCCCAGCCCATCGCCCGAACTGTCGCTGCGTTGCGCGGCGACCGGTACGAGCGTGCGACGGCTGTCGGTGACTGGCTGGCGTGCCGGGAGCAGCCACGTGTCGCCTTCGAAACGGGTGCCCGGCAAGGCGAACGTGGTGTCGCTCATGGCAGGTACCGCGTAGTAGCCGGGGTACAGATACGTGACGTCGACCTGGGCGACCTGCGAGCCGACCACCCGGCGCCCGAACGCGTCGGTTCCGTCCCACACGATCTCGGCCATCAGGCCGGCGGCGAGCTGGTCTGCGGTGAACACCTGGCGCAGGCGGCGCCCGGCGATCGTGACGTCGACGCGGGCTTCGAGCAGTTCGCCGGGCACCTCGCCGGCGATCACCGGCACCGTCAGCGTCGTCTTCCGCCCCGGCTGGCGCGCGCTCACATGCACGAGCGACATGCCGGTGCCGGCGAGCGGAATCTCCTCGATCAGGTCACGGGTCTCCAGCACGATGCGGCCGTAGCCCTCGTCGGTCGGCGCGCCGTCGGGTGGGGGAGTGGACTCGGTGATGTCGTCGGGGCCGAGCGGTGGCGGCGGGGGAGCATCTTCCGGCGGCTTGCTCGGCGGCCAGTTGAGATCCCACGGTGAGAAGTGCGACATCTCGACTCGCCACAGGTCGATCGGCGAGCCGTCGGTGGCAACGCCCGGCAAGTCAGCGAGCAGCCTGCGCTCGGCGGCGTCGATGCCGAGCGCGAGCAACTCGGCGGCACCCGCCGGCTCGCCCGAGTCGTCGACTTCGATCAACGCCAGACCGTCGCCGTCGACACCGGTGACACGGAGCACGATGCCGTTCGGCTCGGCGCGCCATGCTCCGAGTTGACGGTCGTACACGCCGGTCGGCACAACCTGGCCCGGGCCGCCGGCCACGGCAAACCCCAGGAAGTCGTCGAGGTAGAGGACGGCCGGCGACAGGCCGGGCGCGTCGTTGGCCAGCGCCACCTCGACCGCCCCGAGTGCTTCGGCTTCGGCGATCCGGAACTCGGAGGCGTAGGTGTACGACGACGACTCGGGTAGCAGCGCCGGCATCGCCTGGGGGCCGAGCTCGCCGACGGTGTACTCGCTGATCGACAACGTCCATCGCTCGCCGAGCGGTACCCGATCGCCGTCGGCCAACACCGCTTCGGCGGTCGTGCCGCCACGGATGAACAGGCGTGCCGCACGGGCATCGGCGGTGCCGCCGGCGACGGTGGAGGCGACGTGGAGATAGCCCCCGGCGGGTACCGCCCCGTCGAGGCCGAGGTCGAGTTCGCTCTGCCAGTCGGCTTGCACGAGGACGACGTCGTCGGCGTCGGGCCACTGGCCCCACACGACGTCGTAGCGTCGTTGGGCGGTCAACATGTCGGGCCGCGAGTACTCGACGAGCACGCTGCCGCCACCGTTGACGGCGAGTGCGTACCGGCCGTCGGCGGCGGTGCGGGTGAAGCCGGCGTCGGGTTGGTCGGGTACCTCGACCCGCACGCCCTCGATGGGGTCGCCGGCGAGGTCGAGCACGCGGCCGGTGAGCACCGCCGCGTGCGCCTCGCGCACCGTGCCCCCGTGCCGTGCGGCGAGCAGCTCGGCGGTGTCGGCCACGGCGTGTACCTGGCCGACCGGTAGGTCGGGGGCGGTGAACGGGTCGCCGGTGATCGGGATCGTGGCCGGCGGTTCCCAGTCGGCCGGGGCGATCGCGATCGTCGGGCCAGCGTCCGGAACGGTCGTGCTGGTGGTCGTCGTCGTGGTCGACGTGCTGGTGGTCGTGGTGCTGGTGGTCGTCGTGGTGGTGCTGGTCGTGGGCACCGTCGTCGAGGTCGTCGGTACCGTCGTCGACGTGGTCACGGTGGGTACCGTGCTGGTCGTCGTCGTGGTGGTGGTGGTGGTGACGGGCGGGGGTGGCGGCGCTGGCGGTGGTACGTAGCCGTTGACGTCGATGACGATGTGGGTGGGGGCTGAGGTGTAGATGCAGACCTTGCCGCCGGTGCCGATCTTGGCGAGGACGGCGTTGGGGATGACTTGTCCGGTGGTGTAGTTG
>Ga0182745_1001344_pt1 | contig 23803 bp, 44 predicted proteins | sample eDN3rd30CKraftBY_FD_128523 | JGI IMG/M metagenome (GOLD analysis project Ga0182745, IMG submission 128523) | Enriched backyard soil microbial communities from Emeryville, California, USA - eDNA 3rd pass 30_C Kraft BY (version 2) (version 2) | ecosystem: Environmental > Terrestrial > Soil >... | reverse complement strand
GGGATGTTGGCGTGCATGCCGGACTTCGTGCAGGCCTCGATCCAGGTCACGCCGTCGTAGCCGACGCGGTAAGTTTCGGGGTAACGGGCACCGACCTCGACAAGGCCCTCGGTGCCGTGCTCGACCACGATGTAGTCGATCTCCTGGGCGACGGGATGTTCGTGGCGGTCCATGGTCACGCCGCCAGCGACTTCGCGAGAGCGCAGACCGCGTCACGATGCGTCGGCGACTTCAGCGCCTTGTAATGCCGCGCCAGCGTCAGCATGCCGGCGTCGACAACCGTGGCGGACTTCTTCGCCTTGGTGTCCTCGGGCAGGCCATCGAAGAACGAGGCCGCCGGCACGCCCAGCGCTTTGCCGAACGCCCACATTCTCGACGCGCTGCAGCGATTCGCGCCCTTCTCGTATTTCTGCACCTGTTGGTAGGTCAGGCCCACCTTTTCGGCCAGCGCCTCCATGCTCATGCCGAGCAAGGTCCGCTGCTGGCGGATGCGGCTGCCAACGTGCAGGTCGACGGGGTGCGGTGTGGTCTTCGGCATGGTCGTTCTCCTGTTGGTCAGTTGCCGCTCAGCACGTCACGAAGCCGGTGTTGCCGACCGGCCGGCAGGCGGCGGGAACGCCTGTCGACGCAGAGGTCACCGGCGCATCCGGTGCGCGCACCTGGACGATCGTCGGCGGCGCGGGTTGGTTCATGGCGACGATCGCTCCGGTGTTCGCCCCGTGCCCGGCCTGCACGACCGGAACATAAGCCATCGCCTGACCGCGCGGGTCGGCGGGGTTCTCCTTGCGCATGCGGGCCTTGTTGGAGGTACAGGCGACGGTGCCGGTATCCCAGTCGACCTTGGCCCAGTTGCTGTCCTGGCAGCCGTATTCGTACTGGATCGAGCCCGGCGGGAACTTCGCCATGGCGTCCATGGAGCGTAGCGCCCAGCAGTGCGCGATCTCGAGCGGAATGCCGATGTTCACGAACAGGCCGGTGGCGTTGATGTATTTCAGGCAGGCGTCATAGGAGGTGACGTTGTTGCCGCCCGTGGTCTGGCCCATCGTCCAGACGGTGCCGCCGACGCCGCTGCCGCCACCGCCCGGGATGATGTTCTGCTGCTGCAGGACGGCGCCGGCCGACGACCCCGATGCCGATGTCAGCGTGCCGGTCTGAGCCTGTGCCGCTCCGATGGCGCCGAGCGCGAGGGCTGCGGCGAGAATGATCCTGATCATGATATGATGGTTCCGTTCCGTTGGTTTGAGGGAAGTCGGGGGAGGGGTTGCGGCCCTTCCCCCGCCCGTAGATCCCGAGAGGGCTAGAAGCCCAGGCCCAGGAACCCGTGGATGCCGGACCATGTACCGCCGGACGCGCTGTTGCCGCTGAAGCCGGAGCCGCCGACGCCGCCCGACAGCGCGCCGCCGAGCGACGTGCCCGTGGTGGTCTGCTGAGCGAAGCCGGAGACGCTGTGCTCCGACACGATCGACGGCCCGGTGTGGCCGAGCGTGACCTTGGTCCCGGCGAGGCCCGTGGTGCCCGCGGTCTGCGTCGTCTGCGACGTCGTCGCGCCCAGGATCGAGGTCATGCCGCCGTTGATGCCGCCGCCGGTGACGGAACCGCCGGACTGCGACGCCAGATTGGCGATCCCGAGTCCGCCGCCGATGCCGATGGTCTGGGCCATGGCGACCGGGACCATGGCGGCCACGGCGAGCGCGGCGATGGCACCAGAGAGAATACGCTTGATCATAGAAGTCCTTTCACAGTTGCCGGAATGCGCCGGCGCGCAGACCCGTTCGCGTGAGGCGAGGGGAATTCGATTCGACCGGCCCGTTGAGCGAGCCGGCCGGGTGGTTGGCTACTTGCCGTGTTCGGCACGCATGCGTTCCCGCAGTCGAACTTTCTCGACGACGGAAAGGTGACCGGCCTTCAGGTTGCAGGGCTGGTGAGCGAGAGCGAGATTGGCCAGGCACTGCCGGCCGCCGTGCGTCACGGACAGCAGGTCCTCGAATGTGCCGGCGTCGCCGAGCGGCAGCCCGCAGTAGAAGCATTCGTCGCCGTCGCGTTTCAGCAGGGCGGCCCGGAGGTGCCGACGCCTGGCGCTATCCTTCTTTCTCGGGTGAGCAGGCTCGGCGCGCCATGGCCCGCTCGTGCTGAAAGCCTTTACGGCCGGCACGATGTCAGGTCCCACCGGCGAGAGCTGGCCGCGTTTGTCGCGATAGACGACGTTGACGCGCCGACCCGCTCTGAAGCGCAGCAGCTCCCATTCGTTGCTGGCCGGCAGGACGTCGCAGCCGCGCTCGGCGAGGAAGAGGCTGAATGCCTGGGCCTTCGCGGGCTTCGCGAGGATGGTCGCGATATCGGTCATAGCAGCGGGCCGGACGCGCCGTCGCCTTGCAGCGCCTTCAGCCTGGCCGCGACGGCATCGTTGACCTCCTTGAACAGCTCCGGCCGCTTGTCCTTCAGCCAGGCCAACTGCTTCTTCTCGGTCTCGCCGGCGTGGGCGTTGAGCAGCTCGGTCTCGTCGGCGGCCTTGTTCGCGGCGTCGATCAGCGCCTTGGCCGCCTGCTCAGCTTTGCCGCCGCTGGAATTGCTGGTCGATTGCAATCCGCCCGATGAAAAGGCCGCATTTGACGCCCAAGCATTGAGCGCGGCTCCGTGTTCCTCGCTCAGCTGCTGGCCGTTCTTGAAGATGGCGGCGTGCGCACCCTCCATCTTGAACTTGTCAGAGTCCGTGATGTCGATAATGCCTTTTGCGGCCGGCATGAGACGGAACCGGCAGGTGACATCGAAGCCGATGCTCCTCTGCATGTGCGTCTTGAAGAGCTCCTTCTTCGTCTCGGCGTCGTAGGAGACCTCGCCCCGGATCGAGAGAATGATCGGCATGCGGATATCGAGTAGGCCTGCCATCATGAACTTGAAGGAGACCTTCGGCCGGATCAGCGACGACTGCTTGCCGGCATTGCGCGCCTTGCTTTCGTCGAAAGTGCGATTGTACTGCTGGGCATAACCCTTCTGGCGGGTGACGTACTCTTCAAGTTCATCATCGGCCCAGTGCAGGACGCCGCCGATGCCGCGCCAGACATTCGAGAAACTGTCGATGAGGAGTGCGCCGTAGCCGTCGGCTTCGGCCTTCTGGGCGTAGGCGAGATAGCGGTCCGGGCGGTGCGGAGCAGCCATCATCAGGATGTCGAAGTCGAAGTCGTTCTTGAGGTGGAGTGTTCGGCCACCCTCGGTATCGAGCACGGCGAAGCGCTTGCCCTGCGCTTCGGCCATGCCCTTGGCGAGACGGCAACCGCTCCACGATTTGCCACCGTTGGGTGGCGATTCCAGAGCAACTACGCAGGCGTGGCGCTCGGTGACCTGGCGGGCGGGGGTGAAGGTGAGCGAATCGGGCATGGTCTACTCCTGTGAGCTAGGCTGCTTGGGATTCTGGCTGCGCGCGGCGCATGCGTCGGTGCTCCGCCCGATGGTGCGGCGCGCACAGCCAGACGACATCCAGCGGGCGCGAATAGTCTGGGTGATGGGCTTCAGCGGCGGGATCGCCGCAGACCTGGCATGGAAGCTTTTCCATCCGGCCGGCGCGGACCGCGATTAGGACAGCCTGGCGGGCTTTATATTTCTCAGGGAACCGGTGTCTCTGACGGATGCCGGTGATCTGCACTGCCTGCTTGCCCGCTGGAGTGCTCCGATAATCCTTGCACTGGGCGGCCCTGGCTTCAGGGTCTCGCTCATACAGTTCCCGGTGATACGCGAGACGCTTCTCCTTGTTCCGGTCGCCATACCTCTTCCAACTTTCGCGAGCCCCGAGTCGCGCGCAGTTGGGCGAGCAGTATTTCGCCTGACTGTGCGTTGCGGTGAACGCGCCGTTGCATTTGGAGCAGAGTACGGTCCGGGCCACGGCTATTCCGCCGCCTGCGCGATCGCTCTGCTTTCGGGCGTCGATGCAACGTGTCCATCCTCGATCACGATGCCCGCCGCGCCGGACGAATCCACAGATTCCACCCAAACTTGGCAGTCGTGGGCATCGGCCATCTCGCCGAGTAGGCGCATGCCTTCCTCGTCGAGCAGCGAGCCGTCGCGCACCCGGATCACGCGAAGCTTGGGATTGCTGGCCATGGCGATCGCGCACGACGCCCGCAGCCGCTCGGCGTCTGAAGCCTGTTCGAACGGCAGGCCGTTGAGGGTGATGGCATCGTCGCCAAAGCCCAGCCCGTCGATCGGCAGCTTGGCCGCCGCGATGGCGTCGAGCTTGGCCTTGTCGCGGGCGGCGATGTTGGCCGTGAGCGTCTCGGCTTCGGCTTGGGCGGCCTTTGCCTCCTCCTGAAGCTGCGTCCGGCGGGTGGCCTGATCGATCAGGGCGTTGGTGCGCTTGGCGTCATCGAGCCGGGCGCGGATCGCAGCGGCGTCCTTCGGTTCCGGGAGCGGCTCGGCATTGGCAAGCCTCTCCTCGCGCGACGCGGCCTCGGCATCGTTTGCGACGGCGTCGGCGTCCAGTTCCTCGGCCTGGCGCCGCAACTCCGCGGCACGCTCGCGGCACCCCTCGGCAGCCGACCGGAAGTCCGCAGCCTCCTTCTTCGCGGCCTCACGACCTTCCTTGCGGCGCTCGATCATGGCGTTGTGGTTTCCGACCTCGCCGATCTCCGCGATGATGGCATCCTCGTCGATGCGCTCGGCGGGCAGGGACTCCGGGATCGCGATGGCCTGGGCCTGTGCCGTCAATTCCTTCGCGCGGCGGTTCACTCCGGTACGCTTTTCGAAGTCGGCCCGGTTGAGCCCCTCGATGTTGGCGAAGTCGATGCCGGGCACGAAGCCCTTGAGGGCATCGAACTGCTCCTTCGGCTTCATCCGCGCAAAGGCCAGCGGGTCGAAGGTCAGCGAGCCCAGCAGGTCGTCGAGCATGCGCTGCGGGGAGGGGAAGCGTGCGCCCTCGCCGTTCTCGACCGTGATGGAGGTCCGGAAGCTGCCGTCGTCCTGCTTCGTGAACGTGCGGGTGACGACCAAGTCGCCGAGGTCCAGCTTTACCACGGCGCGCTCCTGGCCCTTGCGGATCGGATCGGCCTGGATGTTCCCGGCGCCGGCGAGCGCCCACCAGATTGCATCCAAGACGCTCGACTTGCCCTGGGCATTGCGGCCCCGGATCTCGACGAGGTTGCGCTTGGGATCGATGCGCACGGCCGTGATGCGCTTCAGGTTCTCAGCCTGCAGGGAGATGATCTTCAGGCCCTTCGGAGCCTGCGTCGCGCCGAGGTCGAGCTGTCCCTCGGCGGCCTTCGTGGTCTTTGCCATGGTCGGTTGTCCTTCGATCGGGTGAGGGGTCAGGCGGCTTGGCTGGCGTCGGCGTCGAGAGGCCGCTGCCAGTGCGCGAGGCGGTTCTTCATGCGCAGCTGCGCAAGCTCGCTCGCCATCGAGCGCCACACCGGCGGGTCGATGTCGGCAATCTCGCCTTCGTAGAACGGCCAGTGCTCGAGGGCGGTGCCGCGGCTGAGGCACTGGCCCCAAGTCTCAATGGCAAGCGCCACAGATCCCTGTGCCAGTTCGCGGGTTTCGCCGCTGGACCGGGCGAGCTGGACGGCACAGGGCTCGTCCTGCTCGATGACGACGAACACGAAGTCGATCGTGCGCGCCTCCGGGATCAGCTTCTTGATGCCGCGCCGATAGAGGGCGTCCTGCACGTCGCCGCCGAAGTCGAACATCGTGCGGGACCAGTCGTCGGCACGCGCGCTCTGGCCCGTGGTCTTGAGGTCGAGCACGGTGATGTGGCCGCCCTCACGCGCGGCGTGCGGCAGCCAGTCAATTCGCATTTTGCACCAGATGCCGTTGGCCTCCTGCCAGATGCCGGTGACCTCGGCGTCGCCCTTGTCCTCGCCGATGAGGTGCGCGATGGGCGAGTCCGCGAGTCGACGCTTGGCGGCCTCGGCGACGACCTCGGCGCGGTCCATCTCCTTGCCGAGCAGCGGCGTCGCACCATCGGCGACGGCGGCATCGCGCGCCTCGCGTGCGGCCTTCGTCTTGTAGTCGTCGAAGTTGAGGACCTTCAGCGGCCGGCCCTTGCCCAGGATGAGCTTGTGGATGGCCGTTCCCATGCCCTGCGTCTTGGTCGATCGCTCAACCTCCAGCGCCTTCGACTTGTTGAGGTCGGCGTGTTCCCACCAGGCGTGGCCCGGCGACTGGTTGATCAGCACCTTGGCGATCGACGACGACAACGGCGGGGCGGGACACAGCCCGGCGCCGTGATAGGCCTTCTCCGGGATATCGAGATACAGGCCGGCTTCCTTGATCATGCTGCCATCCTTTCGGGAACGGGGTTGGTCGCGAACACACAGGTCAGCGCGTGCCCATGCACGACGCCGCATTTCCAACAGGGGTCGTTCTTGTGGGCCTGCTCGCAGGCGAAGGCCTCGTCGTCGTCGGCGCACCGGCGGTCGCACACGCCGCGCCTGGCCGGGTTCGGATCGCGCCTCACGTCCGCACCTTCGGCGGCTTGAGGTCATAGACCTTGGGCACGCCACCATGGACGCCATCGGCGCCGTAGCGGATGACGTGCTCGTTCCCGTCGACCATCACGGCGGCGACCAGTGGGCCGCGGACGCCCTTAACGTCGTCGGCGAGGATCCGGTACGGCAGGTGGCCGGTGGTGAGGCCGGTGTCGTCGCGACGCCACATCATGCTGCGTCTCCATCGCCAACCCGCCGCCGCTCCAGCATCCCGAACAACCGACCGGCCTCGCATGCGATCGCCGCGTTCCTCGACCGGCAGAGCGCGCGGATTTCCGGTCGAAGCGCTTCGGCCGCGACGGGATGGCTGGCGTTGAGGCGGGCGAGAAACAGCGCCTGCGTCTCCTGGATCAGCGCGTCGTCCATCAGGCTCTCCCTCCGATGCCCAGCAGCCGGGCCAGCCAGGTCGCGAGACGTCGCGGTGTCGGCTGCGTCGGTGCCGGCTCGGTTGCAGTAACGGCCTCGCGCTCGCGCTGCTTCCATTCGGGGCTGTTGACCATTGCCTCGTGAAGCTCGGCAGAGTGGGGGCAGGTGGTCATCACGCGGGGTCCTTGGGGTTGATGGCGGCGAGTTCGGCGCGCGTCGTCACGTCCATCAGGACGCCCAGTAGCGCTGCCTGCTCTCGGCGCGCCGATGGGTCGACAAGGCTTTGGGACAAAGCGTGGTTGATGAGGCAGAGCTTCTTGAGCGCCAAAAGTTCGACCGGAGTGATCTCAATTCGCGTGCTCACAGCCCCGCCTCCTTCCGTGCGCCAATCCTCTGACACGAAACCCGCGCCCCCTTCGGCAGCACGTTCGCCTCTGCAGCAGCATCCAGCGCGCACGCCGTCGAATTCTTCGGCCGCCCGACCGGCTTGCAGGAGACCGTCGTCACGCAAACCCAGAGCTGATGAGTCCGCGGCGTCTCGTACTCGTCCTGTGCGGCTCGACTGCTGGCGCGCGGGACGAAGATCGTCATCAGGATCACGCCGACCAGCACCATTGCCGGGCCGAGGAGGAGACAGGTGCGGGCGGGGGTCATGCCGGGCCTGATGGGTTGAGGGCGGCGGGAGGCGGGTCGAGCAGTCGCAAGCCGCAGCCGCACTCCGGCCATCCGCAATCCATGGGAGGATCTCCCAAACCCTGCTGGCAGGTCTGCTCGCGGCATCCCAGATCGGCGGCTGTCATCTTCGGAGGGACCGGGCGGGCCGCGAAGCCAAACGCGCCGGCACGACGTGTCATTTCCCGCACGGCATCGCGTTGCCACTTGCGATCGTCGGGACCACCATCAGCTCGGCCCGACAAGGTGTCGGCGCCATACTGCCGGACGCTCTCCAGCGCCTCACGCATCGGCTGATACGCCTTCGCCGCTGCCAAGATCGCCTCGTTAAGGACGACCTCCTTCTTGATCTCCGGGTCGTCGATGCCACGGAACACTTGCAGGCCTTCCTCGGCGAGCACGAGCGCGGAGGCGAGGATCTTGGGGTCGGGGGCGGTCACAGCAGCTCCTTCGCGCCGTCTCGGTCGGCGACAGAAAGAGCGACTGGGACCTGCCAGCCAGCGACCTGCAGGACAACGTATCCGCCGTCCGTGAGTACGGCCAACTCCTCGGGGCTCGGCTTCCATGCGCTCTCGCATGTCAGGCTCTCGTCACCATGACGCATGACCTTGATTGGCAGGCGGCCGCAGGTTCTTTCCATGCCCGCGGGCGCACCGGGGTTGTGGGTCGCGCCCTCGATCAGTGCAGGCTTCATGCGCGGCCTCCCTTGATCTCCGGCATGCCTTCGAAGCGGGCCGCCATCTCCCTGAAGAGGACAGCGATGTCCGCTCGGTCGGCGCCGTTGCTGATGAAGTTGCAGCGCCCGCCATCAGCGGTACCGAAGGGGAAGACCAGCAGGACAAACCCGGCCTTGCGCGACTTGCCTTTGGCCAAGCCGTTGAACTTCTGATCGATGAAACGGGCGAGCTGGTTCATCTGCTCGGCATATTCGGCCTGGATCGGCGCGTCGCCCAGGGTGTGCTTGGGGTCGGGGGCGCTCATGCTGCGATTCCCGTCGCCGCTACCGGCACGCACTCGGAAGCCTGGGCCGCCGGCTCCAGCGCCGCCCTGCAAAGCCGCAGGGTCCGCTCGATGGCCTCGCAGCGATCCACGATCGCGCGGCGCCGGAAGTCGCCCTTCACATGCTCTGCCGCACGACGCAGCTCGTTGGCCGCCATCTCGAGTTCGAATTCCAGACAGCCGATGCGGAAGTGCGGATCGCGCATGCGCTCCACGAGCTCCGCATCTGCCTTCGGGGCGCCTCGCGTCGAGAAGCCCGACGGGTACACCGGGGAGAGGGAGGCGGTCATCGGGCGGCTCCGGCTTCGGGTGTTGCGCGAGGGAAATTCAGCCAAGCGAACTCGCCCCAGCGAGCTAGTGCCGCCTTGTCAAAAGCGACAGCGGCCTCGACCGCACTGTCGAAATTCCCAAGATTGATGCGCTTGTTTGACCCCACGAACAGGACCGCCCTGAACCGATTTCTGGCCTCATTGGGCTCAACGCCTCTAAATCCGGTTAGATTGTTTACCCGCCGGTTGACGTTGTTCTGCCCCCTGGTGGCCACCCTTAGATTTGCTAGGCGGTTATCGAGCCCGTTGCCGTTCTTATGATCGGCCAGAGCGCCGCGCGGCGGCTTGAGAATAAAGCGATGCAGGTAGATCTTCCGTCCGTCGGCGTAGGCGTACGCGTAGAAGTTCTCGCTGTTTTGATCGGCGCGTTGAGCTGCCCATCGATATGCCGACACGGCGGCCAGCATTTCATCGTCTACGATGGCGCAGAGGCAGCTGTTTCGCAGGGGAATGTCGGCGCTCATCAGGCGGCGCTCGTCGGATCGAGCGCTACATCCCGCGAGTACACCACCCGCAGCTTCGGAGCGACCGGCAGCCGGACCGCCATCGGCAACGTCCGCTCGACGGACAGGTGCGAGACCCGCACAGGTCGCGTCGCCCCGTCATCGAACTGGACCCGGGCCAGCGGGATGCCGCCGGCCTCCAGCAGCTCGACGACCTTGCCGCGCCCGTAGCTACCGGTGCGGCTCAGGTGGATGACCGTGGCGTTCTCGCGGATGTCGGACATGCTGGCTCCCGGAGCGATGGACCGGCGTTGGGGCGCCGGTCCGCTGTCTCGCGCTCTCCGGGTGCGGCCCGGCCCGTGTCGGCGAGGGTGCCGAACGGTGACAAGAATACGAAAATCGTAAGTCCCGTCAATAGGGAAAATACGAACCTCGTAAATTCTGGCGGCCTGCAGGCCGCTACGGTGAACGCAAGACAAGGAGAGGATGAATGGAATTTCTACTCGCGGCGGTTGCCGTTGGGTTTTTCGTGTGGCTCTTCGCGCGACGCAAAAAGACCCTGCACGCTGCGGAACCGAGTCAGCCCGTCGCTGCGCGCGACCCGCCGCCATCGGCTATCCCCCAAGCGAAGGCACCTCAGAGCGAACACCAACCCTCGCGGGAACGAGAGCGCGAACAGCCTGGTGGGGGCCTCAATTCGTTCGGCGCGGGGCCGCGCGAAGAAGGCGACGACTACGCCCTTGCCCTTACCGAAGAAAGAACTGCTCGCTGGCGGTCCGGCGCTGACTGCGAAGAGGTCGCGCGGCCGCCCCCGACAATCCACCACGATGCGCCCGCGCCGCTTCCTGTAGAGTCTGCCCCGCAACCGGCGCCAATAACAGAGGCTCCGCCCAGTCCGCCGCCTCCCAGGCGCAAACGGCGCAAATCGAAGCAGGCGCGGATCACCGCAAAAAGCCGACTGCTATTCCTCGACGTGGAGACGACGGGCTTGTCCGCAAGCGATCGCATCGTTTCTCTAGGGATGGCGCGCATCGGCGCCGCCGACCTGCTGAATTCATCGGGCGGTCACACATTCAACGCTGACATCGTTCATCTAGTCTTCAACCCCGGACGCCCAAGCCACCCAGCGGCGCAACGGGTGCATGGCTGGTCCGATGACGTTTTGGCCCGGCAACCCCAAATCGCGGCGCACGCGGACACGATACTGGAAATGCTTGCGGGATCGGACGTTTGGTTGGCCCACAACGCGTCATTTGATTTGCGGTTCTTGGCTGCAGAGATGAACCGGATCGGTCGCCCCTTGGTGAACCGCCCGGTCTTCTGCACGATGGAGGCGGCCAAGTCGAAGTGGCGTGGCGAGAGCGCCCGTCTCGACTATTGCATTGCGCGCATGGGGCTCCAGCGATCCGGCGAACGCCATGGCGCCCTAGAGGACGCAATCCTTTGCGCTGCGCTGTTCATGCACTTCAGGACGGGTCAGAAGCTGTCTTTGCCGGATTGCCCCGGACCGTTGAACTTGGTCACCGGCTGACCTTCACATCTCGGCGCTATCTATGTTCGGCTCATCTTGCCCGCGACCATCCACGCCTTGCTCCATTTACGGCGGTCGAGGTCGAATTCGCGCGGCGGGTTGAACTGTTTCACTCGCCACTTGTCGGCCGCGGGGCGCACCAGCCGCTTCGCGAGAGCCAGCAGCGTGCCGTCCTCCAATTCCTGCACGAACAGGCAGTCGAGGCCGCCTCGAACCGGCTTCAGCGGGTTGATGTAGAGCTGATCTCCGTGCTCGAAAGCGGGGCTCATGCTGTCACCGATCAGGTAGACGGCGAACGACCCTCGCGCGGGTAGCCCGCCGGGCCGCGGGATGTAGTCGATTGGCCCGGTGGTGATGAGCATTGCTCCGTCTTCGCCACCTTCCGCGCTGGCCCAAACCTCCAGAGGGGCTTGCAGCGTACGATCATCCGGCAGGATCGAGGTTCCGCCGATCGGCGCCGGAACTGCCGGCGCGCGGGCATTGTGCCTCAAGCCTAATTCGGGAGCGGCTTCGCCTGGATCGGGCTTGCCGGCCGCGAGCGCGGCCACACGCGACTGAGAGATGCCGAAGAACGTGGCAATTCCCTCGTATTCGTTCTGCTGCACTCGACGCTTGCCCTTGACCATCTCGGAGACGCGCTCGGGAGGAATGCCCAGGTGGGCTGCGAGATCCTTCTGCCGTCGCCTCGGAGTGGCGCTATCGAGAAATTGCTGAATCCACGACATATCGCACGATAAGCCGGCGTCGGGGTCGCTGCGCATACGAGGTTCGTAAGTCGTGCTTGACGAGACATACGATAATCGTATCATGCGACCCCATGAAACTTACGGGCGCCACCAAACTCATCGACGACCGCGGCGGCTGTCGTGAAGTCGCGAGCGCACTCAACTGGCCATACACCACGGTGCATACTTTTTATCGCACCGACGAAATTCCCGACTACCGGCACGCCGCAATCGCCGCCCTTCCGAAGAAGAAGCGGCCAGAGCAGCGCCGAAAGGCCGCCGCGTGATCCCCCGGCGCCCATCATCGCTTGCGACCCCCGGTGCCCGCCGCGTGTTCGGGCTGCCAGTGACCCTCGACGTAAAGCTCAAGGGCGCACCGATGGCAGAACAGCACTTTAGTGCGGCCCGGCTGCCGCAGCACAGTCTGCAGTATCGATTTCTGAGTGTCCGCAAAGCAGCTTGGGCAAAGGGTATGGGCTGGTGCGGGGTCGTCGTCGGGCTCCTGAAAGACGTAGGCCAGAACGCCCTGATCCCCGATCTCCTCAAGCTGGTAGTTCTTTCGTTCATTCGACCAGTCTTTGAGGCGCACACACTCTGCTTCAAGCGCGCGGTTCGCCTCACTGAGCGCCTGATAGTCCTGAATGGCGGCAAGCAGCTGTCGCTGAATGTCGATGGATGCCTGCACCCGGATCGACTCACTGTTCATATCCTTGAGCGCTTTCGCAGCACTCAGCAGTCCGTTCAGGCCCTGAAGGCCCGCGATCACATCAACCATAAGAATTTCCCCGTGGGCTGCCTCGCAACACCCATGGTGGAAGGCGGCCCGTGGGGCGTCGAGGCTTCGGCGTCCTGCGGGCGCGCCGATTGCCGAAAGGCCCTTTCGTGACCGCCCGCGACATCCGCCGCACCGGCTGGCTGGGCGAGAAGCCGAGGGCGCCGCGCGATATACAGGCAGACCGATCCGCCTTGCCCGGGACGGCCGACGGCTTCACGCCGCTTCCGTACGACATGGTTCGCGAAGCCTTCCCTTGGCTTTATGCGCGCCACCCCAGCGATCGCGATCTCGCCGCGACCCTTGGCATTCCGATCGACGTCACGCGCGTCGCGCGCACGGGCGAGATCATCGGCCGGCGGGTCCTCCGCCCCGCCGACCCGCTCGCGCATGACGACACCGGGGCCGGCGTCAAGCTGGCCGTCGCCCTGGCTGCGGCCTCGCTGGGCATGAACGTCGCCATGATCGCGCTGTTGTTCTGGAGGTAGCATGGGAAGCCTCGGTCGCCGTCTCTTCTTTGCGCTCCCGGTGGCGGCGCCGTTTCTTGTTCCGGCGGCTGCGGCGTTAGCGTCTGCGCCGACGAGCCGAGCCGCCGGAATGGGCCCCGTCACCGCTGCGACGGAGGTGAAAATTCCACTCCCGTGGCGGGAAATTGGCAGCTTTGAGATTGACCTTTCCGAGCTAGAGCCGGTCGACTGGTGCCCGTTTGAGCGGTGCCATTTCTCGCCGTCAATGCCTCGGGAGCGCGACTTGGCTGCGACCTTGGGTGTCCCGTACAGCGGCCCGCGTGAGTGGACGGACGAAGAGGTGGCGGCAACGCTGGGCATCTCGACGGACGCCGCCTCCCGTGACCGGCTGATCGTCGCCGGCTGGGTCGCACCAGACGCCACGCCGGAGCAGGCCCTCGACGCCTTCCGTGCCGCACGGCCTCTGCTGGACGGGGAGGGCGAAGGCTGATGTCGACCCCGAAGAATGACGGCCGCACCGCGCGCCGCGCCCGCACCGCCGAACGAGTCCTGACCACCTGCCGCGACCTCATGAAGGCCGGCCAGCTGCGCCCCTCCGTCGAGGACATCGCCCATGCGGCAGGCCGGTCGAAGCGCAACGTCTTCGACATCTTCCTCAGCCGCGAGGCGCTGCACCTCGAAGCGCTGCGCGATGATGAGACCCAGGCTGTAGTGCTGGCGCTGATCCTGCGGGACAGCCTGCCGCCGCAGACCGAGGGCGATCGTACCCGGCTCCTGCACGCTATCGTGCTGGGGAGGGTTTAGCGCATGTCCAGCGAGCGTCTCGGCCTGGTGGATGACCTCCGCGAGCGGACAGCCGCCGTGGTGGCCGCGAATCCGCATCTGTCGAAGAAGATCACCGGCGAGCCGGCCCCGGCTGGCGTTCCGATCCCCACGATCCGGACGCGGCCGATATTCCCGCGCGGCCGCTATATCCCGCGCTCGCTGGCTCAGCTGATCGATGCCGTCTGCGCGCTCACCGACATTCACCGCGACGCCTTGACGGGCGAGGGCCGCACCCGCCGGCTGGTCGACGCCCGCTCCTGTATCGCCGTGCTGGCCGCGGAGTTTGCGCCGCGCAACAGCTATCAGGCCGTGGATGACGCCCTCCTTCGCGGAAGCGGATGCTGCGTCTGGTATCGGCTTCGGCACGAGGATCGCCGGAAGCTCTATCCCGAATACGCCGCGCTCCACGACCGCTGCAGAGCGGCGATCAAGCGGGGGCTTCCGTGATCCAGGCATCACCAGCCGAGGGGAACGGCCGAGACGGCGCGCGGGGGCATGGGGCCTTTCGCCGTCTCGGCCGTGCGCGGCGGGGATGCCGCGGTCTTCATTCCATATTGGCGAGCGACGATCCCTTCCTCCTCCCCGAGGTTGACCCGTTCGCCCGCGGCGGTCGGTGTGTACGTGCCGGCCGCCGCACCTTCTTCGTATGCGGGGCGCTCAGCGTCGCCCGCGGAAACTTGAGCCTCGCGAATCGCTCTGAGCCTGCCAGCCGTGCGCTTCGTGAGGTCTCCAAGAGAGACCCAGTGATTGGTCGTCTTCATGTCCATCAACATGGAGCAATCGATGACCGGGTTTCCGAACAAGCGTTCCGAGTTTCAGGAGAAGTCTGCCGTGAGTGCGACCGTTAGAGCGCGCGACATGCTTTGCGATCTCTCCGGCCCTCGCGGCTGGAACGACACACGCGAGTCCTGGCTATCCCGTGGAGCCCGCCGCGCCGGGCTGTCCCTCCGCCGAGCGCGGGCAATCTTCTACCAAGAACCCATAAGGCTTGATGCCGATGAATATCTCGCAATTGAAAGGGCTCACCAGAATGCCCATGCGGCTGTGGCGACGCTTCAATCATTGGCGAGCGATGCGGATTTACGCCCAGGTCAAGCGGATGCCGCACCGGGCGAGGGAGCTGACGGCGAAGGCCGACAGGCTGATCGGCAAGAATGTGCGGCCGCCGATGCCGCTGTTCGATCACGATAGCGAAGGTCGATAGATGCCGACCTACATCATCCGCGCCGGACTGGCCGGCCCCGTGAAGATCGGCAAGGCCGATGATGTGGAGCATCGGCGCGAGGCTCTGCAGACGGCGCACCACGAAACCCTTCACGTCCTGCGGGTGATCGACACCCATTTCGATGCCGAGCCAATCCTTCACGAGAGGTTCGCCGCGCTCCGCATCCGCGGCGAGTGGTTCGAATTCAGCGAGGAGATGCTGACCTTTATTCCGGCGAAGCCGGCACCTGCAGCACCAGCCCCTATCAATGGACGGACGATCCAAGAGTTGTTGGCGGATTGGAGCCCCAGAGAGGTGGCGAAGCGTATCGGCTGCACGCCGAAGACTGTCGAGAATTGGAAAAAGGGGAAGGGCGGGCCGCAAGCCAAATACGTGGTTGCGATGCTGAACGACGCGGACCTTTGGAAGGTCCCCCTTCTCGCCGCCGGCAAGGTTGAGCTTGTCACCTTTCACGAGGCCGAGATGAAGAACCCTAGCGCCACGCCAGAGGAGAGCCTTTCTCGCGCCATGGCGATCGTGCTCTCGGCCAAGCCTGCGAATGAAGAAGGCCAATGATGACGCCGCGCGCCACCACCCTGACCCAGCACGCCAGCGCCTACCTGCTCCTGGAGCGGATCACCGGCGTCAAGGACCCGGCGCTCGCGCGAGAGCGCACCAGGAGCCGCCTCGCCGCCGACGCGCTCGATCTCGGCTTCGCGGCCGATGAGATCAGGTCGGCCGTCGAGAACGCGATCAGGAAGGCGACGAACGCAACAGCAGGAGCGATGTGATGGCAAGCTACTCAATGTTCGTGGTCGGCTCAGAATCCTTCGACTGCCACAAGGCGCCGGAAGACGGGAAGCCGCACCTCGCCAAGAAGATCGTCTATGACGGCATGTCCGTGTCCTATGTCACGGATGCGGGAAAGATGTTCTCGACCCGCGTTCCTCCCGGCAAGTGGTCTTTCGGGCGCCGCTGGGAGGGTCGAATCAATCTGGTGCGCGACGCCATCGCGCTCGGCGTGATCTCCAAGAAGGCGAACGTCGCCTTGGTGAAGGCCGAAGAAATGCGCCGCGCCAAGGCCCGAACCGCAGAGGCCGCACGGAGCATTCTGGACAGCCATACCGCCGTCGGGATCGCGCTCACGCCCGCGCAGATCAAGGACCTGAAGCGCAAGGCGAAGAGCCCGCGCACCTAGACCGCGTCCGCGTACCCGCGCGCCGGCAACGATCGGCGGGCGGTTCTGACCCTCTAACTTGATGGATCAATCACATGGCGAAGAAGGACAAGACGACGAAAGCCGGCCCCATCGTGGCCGAACGTCTGAAGGGCTTCGTCGAGCGTGCCGAGAAGCTGATGGAGGAGCGGAACGCGATTCAGGGCGACATCAAGGATGTCTTCCACGAGGCGAAGGGCGTTGGCTACGACGTGAAGACCATGCGGAAGCTAATCCAGATTCGCGCAATGGACGCCAATGACCGCGCGGAGCAGGAGACACTTCTCGACACCTACATGCACGCGGTCGGCATGGACACATCCGCCAGCGTCATCATGCCAACCGAAGACGAGCTGATCGACCGGGCGGCGAAGATCATCACCGAGGTCGACCGCTGTGTCGCGCTGGTCCGCGCTGGAAAGCTGCCCAAGATAGCCGACATCCAAGACCTCGTCGGGTGCAGCGCCGGCAAGGCGAGCAAGCTGCGGGCGCTCGTGGCCGACAAGATTTCACGGTCAAACGCCGCGACGGTGAAAAATGAAAATGAAAATCCGCTGCACGATCCTGAAACCGGCGAGATCAGCCCTTTGCGGGCCGAGGCGGAGAAGCTGTTCTCCGGCAGCAATGTCTCGGTGGAGATCGATGCGACTCCGGGATCGCTGCTCGACCGTGTCGGCGCAGAGCTGGAGAAGATCGCGCCCGGACAGGTGACGCGCAGCGCACCGGTCGACGGCGATGAAATGCCGCCCGTTCCGGCCTTCTTGCGTAGAGTTTCGGCATGAGGCGCCGTGCCTGCCCAGCCGCTCGGGTGATCGCGGCAGAGCTTGAATGCGATCAAGCCCAGCGTCGGTATGACCGCACGCGATCGCATAGGGCTTTGGAAGCGCTTCGAGCGGCCCGCCAGAAGGCGATCGCTGCCAGCAGCACGCGAGGCCGGAAATGCATCTAGTGATCCGATACTGGCCGTCGCGAACGCTTCTGATGGTCCTTACCCGCCGCGGTTTCGGCATGGCTCATTTCGCCAAGCCGCGCCTCAGCTCCACAAGGAAGGCCCGATAGATGGAACGCGACACCGTCACCATCAACGGCCGTGCCTTCCCGGTGGTCTCCTGGGGCGCCGCGTCGGCCGCTGTGAAGCGCAAGGCGCACCGGGTGATCCCCAAGCCGCTCGACGGAGAGGCGGTTTCACGTGGAACGCTCACGCTCAGCACGCGCCCGCCGTCGGTTAACTCCCTGTTCGCCAACGCGAAGAAGGGCAGGCGCCGGACACTTTCCTATCGCAACTGGCGCGCCTTCGCAGATCACGAGCTGCGGGACCAGCCGTCATGGCACGTTCCCGGCCGGGTCAAGATCCTGATCCGCGTCGGCGGCAGCAAGGCTGATTGCGACAACCTCTGCAAGAGCCCGATCGATGCGCTCGTCGGCGCCGGCCGCATCCAGGACGACCGCAACGTGGCCGAGGTCCGGGCAGTCCACGACGCCAGCATCACCGGCACCGTGATCGAGATCGAGGCCGTAGCATGACCGACGACGACCGCGGCAGCTACTTCGCGGCCATCAAGGCCCGCCGCCTGCTCGGACTTCTGACAGCCGAATGGTGGGCGCAGGAGGCCGATGACTTCGACCTCGTCCTGGCGGCTGCGCTGATGAGGGGTGCGGCATGACGGTCACCGAAACCACCCGCGCCGCCTTCGACTGGTACCAAGATCCGCCGGAGGCCATTGAAGCGCTGCTTGCCGTCGAGCGTTTCGCCGGCTCGAGCTGGGATCCGTGCTGTGGCATCGGGACCATACCCAAGGGGATGACCGCGGCCGGCTATCGGTGCTTCGGCACCGACGTCACCTATCGTGGCTATGTCGGCATCGGCGAGAGCGGCCCGAAGAACTTTCTCACAGACGAGCCAATCCCCGTGGCAGTCGACAACATCGTCTGCAACCCGCCTTACAAGGATCCTACGCGCTACGTCGATCGCGCGCTCTCAATCGCCCGGCACAAGGTCGCCTGTCTGCTGCCGCTGACCTTCCTGGAAGGCGAAAAGCGCGCCCGGTGGCGCGTCAGAACCCCGCTCGCGCGTATCAGGACGTTCTCCTGGCGCATCAACATGCCGCCCGGGGAGCTGCTGCAGGCCGGCAAGGTCGAGGCCAAGGGCGGAACCAAGGCCTTCGCCTGGTTCATCTGGGAACATGGTTGGCAGGGGCCTTCGCACGAGATCCCGCTGATCCGGCCGAGCAAGTTCGATCAACAGGAGGCCGCGTAGCATGGCCGACCAACTCCCGACTCCGCCGGTTCCGGCAACCGAGAAGCAGCTGGCCGGCTCCTTCATCCACGAATCCGCGCTGAAGCGCCTTGTCATGGACGCCAAGTCCGCTGGTCGCATCAGTGCCGGCGAGTGCGCTTGGCTCATTCAGTTCTACGGGTTGAAGCATGCGTGACCTTTCGGCGCCGCCAGTCCCTGCGGACCTCGATCTCCGGGATTTCCCGTTCATGCCGCTCGACGTTCTTCGGCTGCGGGACAGCGACCTCGCGACCCTGGCGACCGGAGACGAGTTCAAGGCGGCGGTCCTTCTCTGGTGCGCGGCCTGGCACCAGGTTCCCGCCGGCAGCATCCCGAACGACGAGCGGTGGCTCGCCCGTCACTCCGGCGCCGGTGCCGCCTGGAAGAAGGTCCGTGACGAGGCGCTCCGCGGATTCGAAGAGCACGCCGATGGCCGCCTCTACCACAACGTCGTCGTCGAGAAGGCGCTGAACAGCTGGCAGCGGAAGGGCGAGCAGAAGGTCCGCACCCTGAAAGCGCGTGTCGCATCAATGGCTAAGCGGCTGGAGGCCGCCACCACGGACGAGGAAAGGAGTCATGTCACCGCCATGCTGACCGATCTTCGCAACCAGCTGTCACTGGCAATCAACCAGCCAGTCGCACGCGCCACAACGCGGCCTGCGACACGGCCAGCGACAGACCCTGTCACAAAGCCTGTGACAGACCCCGTCACAGACCCTGTTACATCGACCAAGGGAGAGGGAGATAGACAGGGACAGGGACAGGGACAGGGACAGGGAGATTCATATTCCGAAGCTAACGCTTCGGGCGCCCGCCGCCCTCCGGATTTCGCAGCGGTCCTGTTCGGCGCCTGCCGGGTTTGGCTCCAGGGCGCCACCGGCAAGAACGATCAGGCCTGCCGCAAGCTGCTGGGAAGGTGGCGGCAATCTCTCCCCGACGGCGACCTCGTCGAGCTGCTGAAGAACGCTCAGGACCAGGGCCACATCGAGGACCCGGTGCCGTGGATCGAGGCCGCCATCAAGGCGCGGAAAGGTCCGCCCCGGCGTCAGCACGCCGCCGACTTCAACTGATGCGCGACGAACTCGCTCAGCACGGAATTCACGTCGCCCGGACGACCGGGACCCAACGCACGACCTGCCCGAGGTGCTCCCATGAACGACGACACCACAAGCGAGACCGATGCCTATCCGTCTCATTTCGAGACGGAGGAGCGGTCTGGAAATGCCACCACTGCGAATGGTCCGGCGGCGTCCGAGCTGAAGCCGCTGACGGAACGCCACGTCAAAGCCATCGAGACCCGAGGGCTCGATCCCGAGCTGCTGGCGACGCTTGGCGTCGGCGCGTCAGACAGGCTTCGTGGTGACTGCATCGGCATCCCGTACTTCGACGGCGAGGCCCGCGTCGCCACGAAATACCGGACGCTCACCGGCGAGAAGCGGTTCACGCAGGATGCCGGCGGCAGGCAGATCCTGTGGAACCTGAACTGCCTCCGGGATGCGAGCCTTGCCAGCTATCCGGTGATCATCACCGAGGGTGAGCTCGACGCGTTCTCCGCGCTGCAGGCCGGTTTCCCGCGAACGGTATCGGTGCCCGGCGGCGCACCATCCGAACCGATCAAGGAGGGTGATGGCGGCAAGAAGTACGCCTTCCTGGAGGAGGCGAAGGCTTACCTTGCCGACTGCCGGGAGATCATCTTGGCTGTCGACGGCGACGCCAAGGGCGCCAACTTGCTGCACGATCTTGCGGTCCGGCTGAACAAGGCCCGCTGCAAGTGGGTCACCTACCCGAAGGGCTGCAAGGACCTCAACGATGCGCTCCGGATGTACGGCGAGCGTGGCGTCCAGCAGACCATCCAGCGGGCGCAATGGTGCAAGGTCGGCGGCCTCTACCGGATGTCCGACCTGCCGCCGCTGACGCCACCACCACCCCACGACATCGGCATCCTCGGCCTCGAGGCTCACTACCGCATCAGGCTTGGCGATTTCGCCGTCGTCACCGGCATCCCGGGTCACGGAAAGTCGAGCTTCGTCAATGAGGTCTGCTGCCGGATGGCGCAGCGCCACGGCTGGTCCACAGCGTTCGCCAGCTTCGAGCAGGCGCCGCAGACCGACCATCGGCGGGCGCTCCGATCGTTCTATGCCTCAAAGCGCGAGGCCGAAATGTCGGACCTCGAGCTCGCCCAGGCCGACGCATGGATCGACCGGCATTTCAGCTTCATCGTTCCCGACGAGGACGAGGACGTCACCCTCGAATGGGTGCTCCAGCACCTGGCTGCGGCTGTGATCCGGAACGACGCAAAGATCGGCGTCATCGATCCCTGGAACGAGATGGATCACATCCGTCCGCCGGACATGAACGTCACCGAGTACACCGGCTTCGCCATCAAGGAGCTGAAGAAGTTCGCGAAGAAGTACCGGATACACCTCATGGTGCTCGCGCACCCGGCGAAGATGCAGCGCGACCGACAGACCGGGAAGATCCCGAAGCCGAGTCTGTACGACATCAGCGATAGCGCGCACTGGAACAACAAGCCCGACGTCGGAATCGTCATCCACCGCGAGAGCTACGACAAGCCCGAGGCGTCGATCACCGTGGTGAAATCGCGCTACCACAACGAAATCGGGCGGCCCGGCGCGATCTACGGCATCTGGAACCAGGACACCACCCGCTACACCATCGCCGACACTCCGGAGCTGCTCTGATGACCGGAACGCCCTGGCCTGAGCTCTATGCCGACTACCTGAAAAGCCGGCAGTGGGCGGACAAGCGTGACCGTGTCCTACGACGCGCCAACTACCATTGCGAGGGCTGTGGCTGTAGGCCGGCGGTCGATGTCCACCACCTGACCTACGAGCATGTCACGCAGGAATTCCTGTTCGAACTCGTAGCGCTCTGCCGGGAATGTCACGAGCGGATCCACGAGCAGAGCGATTCCCGGCCGGCGGCCCCGACGTGGACGCCACGTCACGCCAGCGATCGGCAGCCGCCGGGAGAAACCGCGACGGGCAAAGCGATGCGGCATCAACTGTCGGACCTGGCGGCCAAGGCCCGCGCCAAGCTGATGGCCGAGCCGGCGCCATCCGACGCCCTCGACCCGCAGCACGTCGAGGAGCCCCTCGGCGACGACCACCTCGAGCAGGGAGCAGCAGCATGACGTGCATCGACCTGAGCCATCTAGAGAGAATCGCTGGCAACGCAGCACGCAACGAAGCGCGCCTATGGACGATCGGGCCGGCCGACAACGGATGCCATCGCCTTGCAAGGGCGGGCGCCAGTGAAAGTACGGTGCACCAAACGCTCATCGAGGCGACGGACGCCATGCATGCCGCTATAGGCCGAGCCACCATTGCCGCGATCACCGCATCTGGTTGGGGACTGCTGGCGGCGGAAGTCGAGCCGGAGATTGCGGTCGATCTCATGCACACGACCGCGGAGATGGCCCTGCACTGCAGGGTCGAGCAGGGCCTGTGGAACCGACATTCGAATCTCTGTCTGCGAGCAGCGGCGGCGCTACGCACGGCTAAAACCACAGGAGCAGCAGCATGACGAAGCGGAACGAGCAGACGAGCAAGCCGGTAGCCCGGGATGCGTCGGCGATCATGAGGTTCAAGGTCGACTATGACGACCCCATCGACGGCGTAAGCGGCTTGTGGGTGCCGCTCACGTTCGTCCAGCGAGCAAAGCGCGTGGCGGCCAGTGCGCTCAACCAGGCGCCAGACAAGCCGAAGCGCGCGGCGACGAAGCGGAGTCCGGCGAAGTGAACCGCGACCGCTACCGCGAGCACGCCGTCCCGCCCCGCAGCGATGTGCGCAGTCCGCTGGGGCGCTGGGTCGGCGAGCCGCGCATGACCGAGGGCCAGATGCTGGCGACGATCCGCGAGGCCCTGACCGGCGGCGTCTTCGTGTTCACGCGCCGGATGTACGAACAGATGGCGCCGTACGAGCAGGCGGTGCTCGACGGGTTGGCGCGGCGGTTCATTGAGGGGAGGCGGTGATGGATTCGCTTGTCGCCGCCAGCGCCGATCTGGCGAGGCGAGTGAGCGAGGTGTGGGGAGCGCTTACTCCCCCGAACGAGAACCAGATGGAGATGCTCGATGTGGCATGGAGGAATGGTGGCGTGCTCTGCCGCTTTTATCCAGGCGTCTGGTCGTTTCCTGGCGTTCGGCTTGTGAACTCACCCGACTACAAGAATGCGATTCCGGAGTGGTCTGGAGCGTTTCAAACAATGTGGTCGCTGGAGGTTCGCGGCTTTCTGCAGCGCATGCACGTGCCTGGCCGCAGTGAACGGACGGATGACCGTGAGATCGTAGTTTCGAGGCTTCGCGCACTTGAGGAGGAATGGATGGGCCGGGAACAGTGGGCATACGACATCGTCTCGATCAGGGACGGTGACCGCTTCTTGCCGCATGTGAAAATCACCTGCGCCAAGTGTCCGAAGAGCGCGTTGAAGCGTCTGGCTAAGACCAACCTCCCGCCTGACGTCGTTGGCAAGTTCCTCCGTCGCGAGGGCTGGGAATTGGACCCGTTGCGGCGCTCCACGGTGCGGTGCGCGGAGTGCCAGAAGATCAAAGCTGTCGGCGAGAAACCCAACAAGGAGAAGCCCATGCCAGACAACGTCATGGTCATCGCGCAGCGCGAGTTGACGCCAGAGGAGAGGCAGCGCGTGCGGACGCTGCTGGACAGCCAGTTCGATGACTCGAAAGGCATGTACCTCGAAGGGTACAGCGACCAGCGCGTCGGCGAGGAGGCGAAGGTGCCGTGGGCGTCAGTGAGGAAGATGCGAGAAGCGGCCTACGGCCCACTGAAGTCCGTGCCCGAGCTTGATGCCCTGTCGACCGAGCAGCGGGCGATCGCGGCCAAGATCGCCGAAATCACCACGGGCCTCACCGCGTTGCAGGCGCAATCGAACGATCTGGCGAAGAGGATCGCGAGTGTGGCCACGAAGATGGGCGTCGCCGCCGCCTAACGAAGAAAAGCCCCGGCGGGAACCGGGGCTGAAGGTGTCTCTGCTGCAATGGAATGCCCGCCATTCATACCCTCGTGGACGGCGGAACTCAACGGAGCGGGGCACTCCACATGGCAAGACCGAAGAAGTCGAAGCCGCGGCTACCGACGCTGGAAGAGCAGCTGGCTGCGCACATGCTCGACGCGCCTACTGAGCCAGACGGCGATGCCTATGAACAGGCCTACAGGCGGTCGTGGGTGAAGCGCCGGAGCGAATTGCAGGACGCGATCCGGCATCGGGACGCGAAGCGCGTGGTGGACGATACTGTCGAGATCGTGACGGACGATCCGGCGGACCGGAAGAAGCGGCGGCAGAATCACACCAGGGCGAAACAGTCCGAGGTCTGGCGGCACAACCATCTCGACGGCATGCAGCGCGATGCATGGCAGGAGATGGCGCTGGCCTGGCAGACGCGCACCGTCGGGCTGGGCCCGTCGCGGTCGAAGTTCGGCCTCAACGGCGGCGGCGTCCCATCAGGCTACAAGCTCGATCAGGAATGGCG
>Ga0182745_1001343_pt1 | contig 23883 bp, 25 predicted proteins | sample eDN3rd30CKraftBY_FD_128523 | JGI IMG/M metagenome (GOLD analysis project Ga0182745, IMG submission 128523) | Enriched backyard soil microbial communities from Emeryville, California, USA - eDNA 3rd pass 30_C Kraft BY (version 2) (version 2) | ecosystem: Environmental > Terrestrial > Soil >... | reverse complement strand
TACTTTGGATGAATAGTTCATTACTACCACCAATCGTTAAATTACCTACACGTACGGGACGCGTTTTTGAACGGTGAATAAGTTCACTCATGAAGATTCTCTCCTTTTAGAGGTGCGTATCTTAAACTCTCCGCACCACACTTCTATCATTTTAGCAGTGTAGTGAAAGTTGGACAAGGAAGAAACGTCACTTTTTAATTATCCGCAATCATTTTCTATTTTATCATAGATTGGTATTTTTATAAGTTCACCAGTAACCATTGCTTGTTTTTGTAGATGTGGGTTTAATTTATAGAACTCAGCCATTCTTTCTGGAAAAGAGATTTCAATCTCAGATGGATAAGCTGCAAGCAAGCTTTGTACCGTATCTCCAGCTGTAGTCACCACGGAAAGGGTTTTCACGTCAATTTGCTGGTCACAGGATTGTTCTTCTTGTTTATCAAATGCTGCAAGTGGTATCGTACCTTCAGTTAAATCTATTTTAATCACAGCTGCTATAAGAAAAAATACAACCGTAAAGATAAGAAATCTCACAAAAATCCCTCCTTTCTCTCACTATATGAAGAGAAGGAGGATTCATGCCTATTATTTTCTTGGTATTTTTGGATATTTTTGTGCTGCTAAGATTAATATAACAATTGTAATTACGATTCCTATTAAAGTAGAGATAATATTCGAGCTCTTAAGGATTGAAAATAGAACCGTTAAAAGAGTTGACCATGTTATGGCTAATGCGGCAGTGCGCCACATATGACGGTATTCCCCTCGGCGATGCATGAGCTTTAAAAGACAAAAGCCAACAAATGCATAAATACTAATTCTGATAAACAAAAGAATCGTCGATGTAAGAGTTAATAGTAGAAAAGCAAAAGGGTATAAGAGCCATTGTATATCATCTACATATTCTGTTAATCCTTGAATGTTGTATGTAATCTCTGAAACGCCAGTTAAAAATTGAACAAATGAATAGATTGTAACAAGAGCGATTAATAGAAAAACATATTGAATCGTTTTGCCGATTGTTAATAATCTATAAGCTGCTAATTTCTTAGGATGAATGAGACTATCAATAAATAGTTGCGAGTGTTTAACCATATTTTCTCCTCCAAATGAGAGTTTAACACGAAATTTAAGAATGCATAAAGATTAAAAGCGTAATTTTGATAGAATCAATACAATTTTGTTCTATTGAAACCTTTTCGGAGAGATTTTCGTATATTTGGGTATTAAAGAATAGGAGCTGTTATTTTGGACATAATTGCATGGGTACTAATTATTGCGAGTTTTATCATAGCGTTTATTGGTCTTGTTTATCCAATCATTCCATCAGTACTTTTTATTATAATTGGCTTTGTTATTTATGGATTGTTTCACTCCTTTGAAGAGTTAGGGTGGCTGTTCTGGACAATCGAAATCTTATTCGTCGTTTTGTTGTTTGTAGCGGATTCGATTTCTAACTTAATCGGTGTGAAGAAGTTTGGCGGAACAAAGGCAGGTATGTGGGGAAGTACAATCGGTTTGCTAGTGGGGCCATTTATTATTCCAGTAGCAGGGATCTTAATTGGACCATTTATAGGAGCCGTTATAGGTGAACTTCTTGTAACGAAAACAGACTACAAACAAGCTTTGAAAGCTGGCGTAGGATCATTAGTAGGCTTTTTAACTTCTATTGTAACAAAGGGTACGATTCAGGTTATTATGATTATCATTTTTATCATTGCTATTTAAGAAAACAGTATTTAAAGGGAAATACATCCAACCTTTCCGTCAAAAGGCTGAAATGTAAATCTTGAGTGTTTAATGATTGAATCGAGAGGCTAATTTTGATAACCTAGAAAAGTAATCAAGATTACTTTTGAATTTGAGGGAGGAAATACACAATGGCTTACGAATTACCACAATTAACTTATGCTTATGACGCACTAGAACCAAACATTGATGCGAAAACTATGGAAATCCACCATACTAAACATCACAACACTTATGTAACAGGCTTAAACGCTGCAGTTGAAGGTACAGAATTTGCAGGTAAAGATCTTTTAGACCTTATCTCAAATATCGACGCTCTTCCTGCTGACAAACAAACAGCAGTACGTAACCATGGTGGTGGACATGCTAACCACACATTATTCTGGGAAATCTTAGCTCCAGGTGGCGCAACTGCTCCAACTGGTGAATTAGCTTCAGCAATCGAAGCTAAATTCGGTAGCTTTGACGCTTTCAAAGAAGAATTCGCTAAAGCTGCAGCTGGCCGTTTCGGTTCAGGTTGGGCTTGGTTAGTAGTAGATGGCGGAGAAATCGCAATCACTTCAACTCCAAATCAAGACTCTCCAGTAATGGAAGGTAAAACTCCAATTCTAGGATTAGACGTTTGGGAGCATGCTTACTACTTAAACTACCAAAACCGTCGTCCAGACTACATCACTGCATTCTGGAATGTAGTAAACTGGGACGTTGTAGAATCTAAATACCAAGCTGCAAAATAAGAAGCGAAGGTAAAGATTATATAATCTTTCAAAATAAAAGCGTTGCCTCACACAAAAAGTGGGGCAGCGCTTTTTTTTTAGGGAATTTTAAATGCGATTAGTAAGGGAAAAGTAAAATTAGCTTTATTGTGAATGCTACTTTTGATTGGAATCATCGTTAAAAGGGAATCATCGTGTTTCATAATGCCACTTTTCAACGGAAGGAATGCGAAAGTGGCGTAGAGAGGGTGTTCTCTGTGCCACTTTTCATCGGGAGTAGCGAGAAAGTGGCGTAGAGGGAGGTTTTCAAAGCCACTTTTCATCGGGAGTAGCGAGAAAGTGGCGTAGAGGGAGGTTTTCAAAGCCACTTTTCATCGGGAGTAGCGAGAAACTGGCGTAGAAGGAGGTTTTTAAAGCCACTTTTCATCGGGAGTAGCGAGAAAGTGGCGTAGAAGGAGGTTTTCAAAGCCACATTTTAACGGAAGTAGCGAGAAAGTGGCGTAGAAGGAGGTTTTCAAAGCCACTTTTCATCGGGAGTAGCGAGAAACTGGCGTATAGAGGAGTTTTCAAAGCCACTTTTCATCGGAAGTAGCGAGAAAGTGGCGTAGAGGGAGGTTTCCAAAGCCACTTTTCATCGGGAGTAGCGAGAAAGTGGCGTAGAAGGAGGTTTTCAAAGCCACTTTTCATCAGGAGTAGCGAGAAAGTGGCGTATAGAGGAGTTCTCAAAGCCACTTTTCATCGGGAGTAGCATCAAAGTGGCGTAGAAGGAGTATCATAATGCTGAATCATCACCAAAGTAGTCTTCATCGTGTTTATGAAAGCCACTTTTGATTGGAAGCATCACTAAAGTGGTCATCATCGGGCTTATGAAAGCCACTTTCGATTGGAAGCATCACCAAAGTGGTCATCATCGGGCTTATGAAAGCCACTTTCGATTGGAAGTATCACCAAAGTGGTCTTCATCAAGCCTATGAAAACCATTTTTCCTCAGAAGCACCCCCAAAATGTACTTCACCTCAACTCGCTTACCTAAAGGAAAACAATATTTGAATTTATTCATTAGAACATTCCCCATATCACTATCTCCTCATTTAAAAGAATAAATAGTTGCCGCTTGGAATACATTAACCATGACATCATAAGTGATTATTTTCTGTTTGCTATTTGCATAATGAATGGAGTGAATCATTGGTTGCAATAGTGAGTTTTATCAGTATCCTTTTACTTACTTTTGTACTTGGATCGGTATTTAGGGTGCAATTGAAAGAAAATCACCTTTCTAGTTGCCTAAGCATGTTCGTCACGATGACGAAAAGTACTTTAGTCGGTATTCTTGTCGGCATATGGATTACGGATATGGTCTATGCGACAGTAATCTCCATCCTTATTAGTTTTTTGTTAGTCAGTATCATGACCTATCAACTCTCCATTAAAGTAGTACTGGAAAGCATGAGTTCTCTTTTCATGGGTGCGATGATGGGGGCGATGCTAAGTATCATGACTACAAACAACCAAACGTTGAGCATCGTATTCTTTACGATACTTTATCTCATAAGCTGTATTTTGGCAGCAGGACTTTGGAACAGACAAACGTACCAAAATTTTATAAAAGGCATTCCTTCGAAGGTGAAAATCAGCTTTGCTATAATTATTTTATTCCTTGGTGTGACGGCCTTTATGGAATATATGGCATTAACTGCCGATGAAGTTGAAACCGAACAACAGCATCAACATCATCATTGATAAATGGATTTTTAAATTTGCCTCTTAAAGCATAAAACCTAAAAAAAGGGTCAAATTATGCTATGGAGGTGAAGATTGTGAGTAAGAAGAAAAAGAATACGTTGGATCGCGAAGAATATGGGCATGGTTTTGATTTAAGTCCGGATGATTTTGATGTCATCGGGCAAAATGATGAAGCGAAAAAGCAAAATCAAAATGAAAACAAAGATAAGCCTGATAATAAACATAACCCATCAAGATTAAACGAATAAAATGATGAAGGTATTTGGTATTTGAACAATTTGTTTAATGCCAAATACTTTTTTAGTATGTAGCGTATTTTGGAGCGAATGCTCACATAAATTTTCGACATAAGTTCTAAAATTCCCCCTTTTTTCTTAAAGTGTAACGAGAACAAATAAAGGGGCGTGTTCATGCTAATTGATGGGGTGTTCTCAGGTGGTGGCATAAAGGGATTTGCTTATGTTGGGGCAATGCAAGTTCTTGAAGAAAAAAATTACCGTTTTAAAAGGGTTGCAGGAACAAGTGCTGGCGCTATTATGGCGTGTTTCATAGCTGCGGGCTATACCGCAAAGGAAATTGAAGAAATTCTAGATGAACTTAATGTAAAATCATTACTCGACCCTCCAAGACCCGCTCGCACTCTACCATTTCTAAAGTGGCTGAATCTCTACTATCGATTAGGACTTTATAAAGGGAAAGCGTTGGAAAAATGGTTTTATAAAAAACTAGCTGCTAAAGGAATATTAACGTTTAATGATTTGCCGAGAGGCTCATTAAAACTCGTTGCATCCGATCTGACGAATGGGCGGATGGTTGTGATGCCTGATGATTTAGCCTCATACGGTATTGACTGGCGAAAGTTTTCAGTAGCAAAAGCACTGCGGATGAGCTGTGGAATCCCCTTTTTCTTTGAACCTATCAAACTCAGTGATAATAAGGGAGAGTGTGTTTTTGTTGATGGGGGAGTACTTAGCAATTTTCCATTATGGATTTTTGATAATGGTAATAAACAGCGGCCATTAATTGGCCTTAAACTTAGTAATCCTCGAGAGGATATGCCGCCGCAAAAAATTAAGAACGGATTAAATTTATTTGAGGCGTTATTTTCCACGATGAAAAATGCTCATGATGAACGTTATATTTCAAGAAAACACGAGCGAAATATTGTTTTCATACCAGTGGAAGAGTATAGTGCAACACAATTTGACTTGGACGAAGAAACGAAAGAGGCGCTGATCGAAATTGGCAGAAAACGAACATCGAAATTTTTAGAAACCTGGAGGCCTACGTGATATTAATGGAACTTAACAACCTTCTAATATTTGTGCATTATGAAAGACAAAGGCGGTTGTCGATTTGAATAGACAACTGTCTTTTTTATTACATCTTTAAAAGAAGTATTTATTAACTAATAGGGGATATTCTTTTTATAATAAAAAAGGAGTAAAAAATATAACAAATAGAAAGAATTGAAGAAAAGATTTAAAAAAGGGTTCTATCTTGTCCATTTTTTCTTACACTAAAGTAAGACGAAGAATTGAGGTGGAAACTTTGGCGAAAAAATGGGGCATAGCTGCGCTAGTGTTATACGTAGTCTACGCTATCGGTATGTATTTTTACATATTTCATGGGGCATCAGGAGGTATTCCAGCTACATTAAAGGGAACAGTAGCGGATCCACAAACCTTTATGACAGAACGCGAGCTTTATCTAAGCGATGATTACTCGAAAATTCGAAATTTCCTTTTCTTTGTTATAACGCCCTTTGAATGGCTAGTGTATTTTTTAATTTTATTCACAGGACTTTCAAGAGTATTTGAAAAGTGGGTAGACACGAAATGGCGTGTGCTTAAAAATGCAGCTTATTTATTCCTTTTATACTTATTTACGACGATTGTCTTTTATCCAATTGATATTTATCGTTATAACTTAAGCAAAGATTATGGAATCAGTACTCAGGAATTCTCTTCTTGGATGAGAGATTATGTCATTGATTTTTGGGTGAATTTCGGAACAACATTACTTGTTGTATTAGTACTCTATTGGCTAATCCAAAAGAGCGGAAAAAAATGGTGGTTCCATGCATGGTTACTGACAATTCCGTTTGCCATCTTCATGATGTATTTGCAGCCGGTTGTCATTGATCCACTTTACAATGATTTTACGCCGCTTCAAAATAAAGAGCTTGAAGAGAAAATATTAGCGCTGGCCGATGAAGCGGATATCCCTTCAGAGCATGTCTTTGAAGTCAATATGTCAGAAAAAACCAATGCGTTAAATGCCTACGTAACTGGAATAGGGGACAACTCTAGAATTGTATTGTGGGATACAACCTTAAATAGCTTAACTGATGAAGAAATTCTCTTTATCATGGCGCATGAAATGGGACATTACGTTGAAAAGCATATCTATATTGGGATTGCTTCTTATTTGTTATCAATTTTGATTGGGCTATGGCTTATTTCTAAAATCATGCCGTGGATGATTTCGAAATTTGGTTCAGTTCTGAAAATCGACAAAGTTAGTGATATTCGTTCACTCCCATTGTTTTTTGTATTAGTGTCATTTTTGCTCTTTGTATCGAATCCACTTTCGAATTATATCTCGAGATACCAAGAAACAAGGGCAGATGAATATGCAATGGAGTTAACGACTGATGCAGAAGCGGCAGTCAGCACGTTCCAAAATCTTGCAAAAGCGGGGTTAAGTGAAGTCAACCCGCCGTGGCTGGTGAAAATCTTCCGCTACACACACCCGCCAATGCTGGAGCGGATTAATACAGTTGCCAAATTTGCTGAGAAAAACGTTACTGAAAAGGGAACAGAATCAGAATAGATGAATGCCAAAGGGCTGGTATTGTACAATCAATACCAGCTCTTTCTTGTTTACATATGGAAAAATAAATATTTACATAAGAATAAGAGATTCTTGTAATAAATAACCAATAATAATTGTCCGAATACTTCGTTTTATCTGACGTTTTTATGTTATATTAAAATTTGTAAAATAGTAAAAAGTAAAAGCACAAAATGATGCCTGAATGTTGCTTTTGAAAAGGAGTAAAAATAATGACACAATTTACAGCACCATTTCGTTATGATCATGTAGGAAGCTTTCTTAGACCAAAAGAATTAAAAGAAGCGCGTTCAAAATTCCAAAATAACGACATTACATATGAAGAGTTAAAAAAAGTAGAAGATGAGGCAATCATTCGTTTAATCGAAAAACAAAAAGAAATAGGTGTTTTATCGATTACAGATGGTGAGTTCCGCCGTAGCTGGTGGCACTTTGATTTCCTAGGTGAACTGGAAGGAATGGAGTACTACGAGAAAGAACAAGGCCTAAACTTCCATAATCTTGAGACACGTAAAGAGGGAGTTCGGGTAGTAGGTAAAATTGATTTTGAAAATCATCCATTTTTGGACCATTTCAAATTCATTAAAGAACATGCTGGAGATTCAACTGTTAAATTTACTATCCCAAGTCCGAATATGCTGCATGCTCGCGCGGATCGTAATCTAGAAGTCTATCCAAATGATCAAGACTTAATCGAAGATACGGTTAAAGCTTACCAAAAAGCCATTCAAGCATTTTATGATGCAGGTTGCCGTTACTTGCAATTAGATGATACATCTTGGGCAAGTCTATTCTCTGATGAGACTCGTGCTAAATTAGTGGAAGAAGGAAAAGACCCAAAACAATTCATGGATACACTCCAATATGTCATCAATGAATCAATTAAACATAAACCTTCAGATATGACAATCACAATGCATATTTGCCGTGGAAACTATAAATCGACATTCCATTCTAGTGGAGGATATAATTACACAGCAGAAGTTATCTTCGGAGGCTTAAATGTTGATGGTCTATTCCTGGAATTTGACGATGAGCGTTCGGGCAGCTTTGAACCATTACAATATGTAAATCGTACAGATTTAAAGATTGTCTTAGGTTTAGTTACATCTAAATTCGGTGAGCTTGAAGACAAAGAAGAGATTAAAGCCCGTATTCATCAAGCAGCTAAATTCGTTTCTTTAGATCAGCTTTGCTTAAGCCCTCAATGTGGATTCTCATCTACAGAGGACGGCAATATCTTAGAGGAAGAGAATCAATGGCAAAAACTTACGCTCATCAAAGAAATTGCTGAGGAAGTTTGGGGTTAATATAAAGGACTTGGACCTAGTAGTTTTATAGGTCCAAGTCTTTTTTTTCAGACCACCATAACAAACACTGATGCTTTTTGCGACTTCATAGCCATGGCGGACAATTTTATGGAAATCATTCAATGATGGGGTTGCGATTGTTGTCGGATAGTCGCGTACTGACATTACTTCTTCAAGTGACAGGGACTCTGCAATTAGTTGATTTCCTATAGCAGGAGGTATATGGCAATTTCTAACGATTTCTTCAACTGTAGTGCCAATTTTTATATAAGCTCCTTGTCCTTTTGAAATGACATTCTGAAACAAATCATGAACTCGAAGGTTATTAAGCTGATCTGAAGCAACATCCCAAATACGTAATACATTTTGAAGTTGGTTGTCTGGTGACCAATCCTGATTTTTAAGTGGTGCAGAGGCATCACTCAACAGCAAATGATTAATGGCGGGATTCAATCCATAATTTGATTTATATAAAGCATCTAGTCCAAAATTATCATAAACAGCCCCATCCTATAAATGTAGGGTATCATATGCAGGGCTTTTAGGCTTTTGCCATGATGGATCTTCAAACCACTGGTAGGGTCTTGTATCGAACGGATATTCACCAAGCAGTACTGGATAGGCAGCAGATGAAGCAATGGCTAAAGGAATCGGAAAGGAAGGGAAAGGAGAATAGCCAAATACTTTGTCGCCCATGAACGCCTTGCTGAAAATGAAATTTTGTCCAGTTTCAAAAGATGTCGTGTTAATCGTCCAATCTAAAGAAGGGGAGATATTTTGCAAATTGCCCATAACACCCCATTTTGTGCTCAAAGCTTCTGCAAGGAGAATGACGCGATTAGGAGTAGATAATTGCTTTTCCGATTCTGAAATGGTTTGCTCTAGATTGTTATGCTGAATGATATATTCCATCTCGGGTAATATCTTTGTTAAATAGACATTGCTGGATGGCCATCTATAATGATTCCTAGATAGAAGCAGCCCGATGAAAAGACTAGCCCCAGACACGGTAGAGAGATTCGTCACTTGTTCAAGTCGGCCCTTGGTTGCAAGGAATTTTAAAACCCCCATGTGAAAAAGCGCGGCACGAATCCCTCCACCTGATAAGGCCAAACCAATTCTTTTACTTTGAGATTTCAACTTAATCCCTCCGGTAATGTACATTTCATTTTTCAATATATGTGATAATTCGACCTTCAATGTCTAGATGGAGCAACAACTTGATCTTGTATAGGAAGAGTTTCGCTGTGCGATTTGTAGGCTGTAAAAGAATTTCTTAAATAAGGAACCAATTTCTATTTTTTCCGTCACAAAACATGGAGATTCGAGCCTTCAACACTTTTTTATCAAACGCGCAAATGCTATACTAAAATGTATGTATTTATCCATGGAGTGTTAAATTGAAGAAAGGGGGAGCCATTTCAATTGCGAAAAAAAACAAAAACTCAACGCGCATCTAGTGTAAAAGCAAAATACCGAGCTAGTTTGTCGTTTCGTATGAACGTCCTTTTCTTTTCCATCTTCTTATTATTTTCTATGCTAATTTTTAGGCTGGGATATTTACAAATTGTAAAAGGTGAAGATTATGTACGTGCTCTTGAACGAACTGAAGAAGTTGCAGTAAATACAAGTGTTCCTCGTGGAAGAATATATGATCGTTACGGGCGGATTTTAGTTGATAATGAGCCCGAGAATGCTATTACATATACGAAAATGCAAAGTACAACGACTGAAGAAATGCAAGAGATTGCAGAGCAGCTAGCAATGTTAATGGAGCAGCCAGTTGATCGAGTGACATTGCGTGATAAGCAGGATTTCTGGATTATGAAAAATAAAGATGCTGCCTATGAAAGAGTCACAAAAGAAGAACAGGATGAATTAACGCAAAATGAAGAGCTTGATGATAAACAGCTTCAAGCTGAGATTGACCGTCTAGTCCGCGAACGAATTACAGAGGCAGACTTAGCGGAGTTAACGCAATTTGACTTGGAAGTGTTAGCGATCTATCGAGAAATGACTTCAGGCTATAATTTATCTCCTCAAATTATTAAAAGTGAAAATGTAACCGATGAAGAGTTCGCTCGTGTTTCAGAAAGACTATCAGACTTGCCGGGTGTGAATACAACCACTGACTGGAAGCGTGTAAAACTATCTTCCTTAGCGATTTTAGGAAGAACAACCGTTCCAAGTAAGGGGATTCCGAAGTCAAAACTTGACTATTATTTAGCAAGAGATTATTCAAGAAACGACCGTGTAGGGGAAAGTTACTTTGAAGCAAATTACGAGGAACTTTTACAAGGTCAAAAATCAGTAGTCAAAAATATTACCAATAAACAAGGTGAAGTAATTGATACCGTTACTACCTATGAAGGTGAGCCGGGTAGTGATCTAGTTACAACAATTGATATTGAACTGCAAGCAGAAGCGGAACGCATTATGGAAAAAAAATTGTTGGAACTTAAGTCAAAGAGCCAGTCCAACTTACTTGACCGCGCCTTTTTTGTGATGATGAATCCAAAAACGGGGGAATTGCTGTCGGTTGTGGGCAAGAAAATTGAGAAGGATAAAGAAACGGGCAAAAGCTATGTAGTGGATTATTCTTATGGTACATTTACAACGGCTTATGAGGTAGGGTCAACTGTGAAAGCAGCAACTTTGTTAATGGGCTATTCGGAAGGTGCCATTGAACCTGGTCAATATATGATTGACCAACCAATTAAACTTGCTGGTACCAATGCAAAGAGTTCGATCTTTAACCGTAATGGACGAATTACAATTAATGACCAAACGGCCTTAGAACGTTCTTCAAACTCCTACATGTTCCAAACGGCGATTAAAATCGCTGGTTCAACATACAGCTATAATATGCCGTTTCGTATTAAAGATGGTACCCTTCAAACAATGCGTAATGGATATGCTCAATTTGGGCTTGGCGTAAATACAGGTGTGGATTTACCTAACGAATTCCCGGGATTTGCAGGGGAATTAACCGATAACGGGAAAATATTGAACCTCGCTATCGGGCAATTTGATACTTACACGCCATTGCAAATGGTGCAGTATATTTCAACGATTGCAAATGGTGGGTACCGAATACAGCCGCGTATGCTAAAAGAAATTCGAGAACCATCTGAGGATGGCGAAGTATTAGGTCCCGTGATTGAAGAAGTGACTCCGAAAATATTAAATCGAATTTCGAATTCTACTGAAGAAATTGATCACGTGAAGGGTGGACTAAGAAAGGTTTATGTCGGCAAGAATGGATCTGCACGTTCATATTTTGGTGACGCACCATATACAGCTGCAGGTAAAACTGGAACAGCAGAGGTAGTGTACTATGGACCAATCCGAGATAAATGGGCAACCGAGACGATTAATATCGCGCATGTTGGCTTTGCCCCTTATGAAAACCCAGAAATAGCCTATGCTGTAATCTTCCCATGGGCAACAACCAATTATAATATTTCTCTGCCACAAGCTGGTCAAACAGCTAGAGAAATTGTTGATGTGTATTTTGAACTAAAAGAGAAATACGCAAAAGAAGGGCGTACATCAAGCTCAGTAAAACAAGAAATCTTACCAGCAACAACTGGCGAAAAAATAGATGAAGACACTGAAGAAGAAAAAGTAACTGAATAACACATTGAAATCCCTTAGAAGTTAAAGCTTCTAAGGGATTTTTTGTTCTTATATAAACTCTATATTTGAATTTTTAATAGTATTTCCAAATCTCTTTCTTATTTGAATAGAGATTCAAATAGAAAAATACGAAATTTACAATCCCTCGCACCGATTTACAATTTCTTTACAATACGTTTATATGACATCAACAAAATAGTTTTATAGTTTTACTTGTAAGACAAACTTACTATGAATGTGATGGAGGAAATTAGAGATGAAAAAGTGGAAGTACTTAACAATGACAGCTGCACTAGGCACTAGCTTAATGTTAGGAGCATGTGGCTCAGACACTGAAACAGATGAAGCTACTAATGGAAGCGAAGCAACTGAGACTGCAGAATCAGGAGATGCACAATTAACTGGTACTGTATCAGGAGACGGTTCGTCAACTGTCGCACCGATTACAGAAGGTCTTGTTGAAGAATATGCAGGAACTCAGCCAGATGTACAAGTATCTGTAGGTGTATCAGGTACTGGCGGTGGTTTTGAGAAATTTATCGCTGGAGAAACTGACTTCTCTAACGCATCCCGTCCGATTAAAGAGGAAGAAGCAGCTGAATTAGAAAAAGCTGGTATTGATTATACAGAATTCCAAGTGGCATTTGATGGTTTAACAGTTGTTGTGAATCCAGAAAATGATTGGGCTGCTGATTTAACAGTAGATCAACTTAAAAAGCTTTGGATTGAAGATGGCTCAGCAAAAAAATGGTCTGATATCGATCCTTCATGGCCAGCAGAAGAAATCGTATTCTACTCGCCAGGGACTGATTCAGGTACTTATGACTACTTTGATGAAGTAATTTTAGAAGGTGCTGATTTAGTAAAAGCTGCAACATTATCTGAAGATGATAATGTACTAGTACAAGGTGTGGCTGGTGACAAAAATGCAATCGGGTTCTTCGGTTACGCTTACTATTTAGAAAATAAAGATAAGCTAACTGCTGTTACTGTTGATGGTGTGGCACCGACAAACGAAACAATCGAATCTGGCGAATATTCACCATTATCTCGTCCACTATTCGTATATGCTAAAAACACTGCATTACAAGACAACGAAGCATTCTATGACTTCATGAAATACACTCTAGAAAACGCTGGTGACATGGCTGAAGCAGTTGGTTATGTAAAATTGCCAGAAGAAAAGTATGAAGAAGGTTTACAGGCTCTTGAGGGCTTAAAATAAGTAGTTTTAAGAAGTAAATAAAATATGTGGGGGCCAAACCACTTAGTAGGTAGCTCCCGCATTTTCTCACGTATTTTGAAGGGAGTTTGTACAATGGCTTCTCATGGCTTAGGGAAAGAGCAATCGATTCAACAGTTGATTGCGAAATCCCGTAACAAAAAAGGAAAAAAGATTATCGAAAAAGTAATGCCGATTATTTTAGTCATTACGGCATTAATATCTGTATTAACGACTATTGGAATCGTATTTACACTTATATTTGAAACGTTTGAATTTTTTCAGAGAGTATCAATTACTGACTACCTATTCGGTAAAGAGTGGCTACCTTTCTCAGGCAGTGAACCATTATATGGTGTATTACCTTTAATACTAGGTACTTTAAAGGTATCGGTAATCGCAGCTTGTGTAGCGGTGCCTTTAGGAATTGCTGCTGCCATATATTTAAGTGAATATGCAACAGACAAAACGCGTCGAACAATCAAACCAATTTTAGAAGTGTTAGCTGGTGTACCGACAATTGTTTATGGGTTCTTTGCTTTAACTTTTGTCACACCAATCCTTCAAGAATTGATGCCGTCGCTGAAAATATTCAATGCACTAAGCCCTGGGATTGTTGTTGGGATTATGATTTTGCCAATGATTGCATCGTTATCAGAAGATGCGATGAGCTCAGTGCCGAATTCAATTAGAGAAGGCGCATTAGCCTTGGGTGCGACGAAATTAGAAGTTTCACTAAAAGTTGTTTTACCTGCTGCATTGTCAGGAATAATTGCTTCAGTCGTTTTAGCTGTTTCACGCGCTATTGGAGAAACAATGATCGTTTCACTAGCAGGTGGAGCAACGCCAACATTTGATTTCAATGTAACGGGATCTATCCAAACGATGACTGCTTATATTGTTCAAGTTTCTTCGGGTGATGCAGGCTATGGAACGACAATCTATTATTCAATTTATGCGGTTGGTTTCACATTATTTATCTTTACATTAATCATGAATTTACTCGCACAATACATTTCAAAACGCTTCAGGGAGGAGTATTAACATGAAATATATGAATGATACTGTTGTTATGAAGCGTATGAAATCGCGTTTAACATATAACAAAATCTGGAAAACAATTTTCTTGTTAGCTACATTATTAGCTTTACTTACACTAGTTGTACTACTTGTTCGTATCGTGTCACAGGGTACTGGTTACTTGAACATGGATTTCTTCAATAACTTTGGATCTCGTTTTCCTGAAAAAGCAGGGATAAAAGCAGCGTTAATCGGATCGGTTTACTTAATGCTAATCATCGCTCCGGTTTCAATGATATTAGGTGTGGGAACGGCTGTTTACTTGGAAGAGTATGCAAAGAAGAATAAATTTACTAGCTTCATTAAGATGAACATTTCAAACTTAGCAGGAGTGCCATCTATCGTTTTTGGATTACTAGGTTTAACAATATTCGTTCGTATGTTGATGCTTGGGAAAAGTCTTCTTGCCGCAGGATTTACAATGAGTTTGTTGATATTGCCTGTTATTATTGTTGCTTCTCAAGAGGCAATTCGTGCTGTACCAAAGGAACAACGTGAAGCTTCTTATGGAATGGGAGCAACAAAATGGCAAACAATCACTCGTGTTGTTTTGCCAGCTGCAATTCCTGGTATTTTAACGGGAAGTATTCTAGCCCTATCACGTGCAGTGGGGGAAACGGCGCCGCTTGTTGTTTTAGGGATTCCGGTAATTTTGCAATTCCTGCCTGACGGTCTACTTAGTCAATTTACTGCATTACCGATGCAAATTTATGACTGGGCAAAACGTCCACAGGAAGAGTTCCAGTTTGTTGCTTCAGCAGGTATTATCGTGTTGATGATTTTCCTTGTGATTATGAACTCCATTGCGATCTTTATTCGCAATAAGTTCCAAAAACGATATTAAGGATGTGTGAAAGTGGTAGAGCTTATGAACAAAACAAATAATAAAGAAACAGTTAAAATAATCAAAACTCCAACACAATTAGTGGGTGAAACAACTCAAGCAGTCGAGAAAAATTCGGTGTTTAATACAAAAAACTTTAATCTTTGGTATGGAGATCACCATGCACTAAAAGATATTAATTTAGATATTAAAGAAAATGATGTAACAGCGATTATCGGACCTTCTGGATGCGGTAAATCGACATATATTAAAGCGTTAAATCGTATGGTAGAGCTTGTGCCGATCGTAAAAACAAACGGTGAAATCAATTACCGTGGGCGCAATATTTTAGAAGCATCCTACGAGGTAGAGGAATTGCGTACACGTGTAGGGATGGTCTTCCAAAAGCCTAATCCATTCCCAAAATCAATTTATGACAACATTGCCTATGGACCAAGAATTCATGGCATTAAAAACAAAAAAATTCTAGATGAGATTGTTGAAAAGTCATTGCGTGGTGCGGCAATTTGGGATGAAGTGAAGGACCGTCTGCATCAAAATGCTTATGGTTTATCAGGTGGACAGCAACAACGTATTTGTATCGCACGCTGTTTAGCAATTGAGCCAGACGTCATCTTAATGGATGAACCTACATCTGCTCTTGACCCAATCTCGACTTTAAAAGTAGAAGAGCTTGTGCAAGAATTAAAGGATAATTATTCAATTATTATCGTTACACATAATATGCAGCAAGCAGCGCGTATTTCAGATAAGACAGCGTTCTTCCTAAATGGAGAAGTAGTAGAGTTTGATCAAACGGATAAGATTTTCTCTACACCTAAGGACCAACGTACAGAAGATTATATCTCGGGTCGTTTCGGATAATAAGAAGGGATTGGTTTATTCATGGCAGCTAGAGAGCGCTTTGATCATGAAATTGGAGCCATTCAATCAGAATTATTAAGGCTAAGTAATCTTAGTATTAACGCTTTAGAGACTTCTTTTAATGCCTTTATAAACAAGGACCTTGAAAAGGGTCGTGAAATTATCGAGCAGGACGCGGTGATTAATCGATTAGAAGAAGAAATCAATGACCGAGTCATCTTGGTGATGACTCGCCAACAGCCAGTAGCAAAAGACTTGCGCCGCTTAGTTGTATTACTGAAGGCAGCTGCAGACATGGAGCGCGTGGGTGACTATGCAGTAAATATTGCGAAAGAAACCATTCGTATCGGAAATGAGCGATTCATTACTTCTGTAGAATTGCTTGAAGATATGTGCTACAAGACGACAGAAATGCTGCGCGAGGTAGTGCAGGCATTTGTAGATGAAAATACGAGTAAGGCAAAAGAAATTGCGGAGTATGATGACCAGATTGATGAAATGTATGGAAATATCATTTCACATTTAATGCGATTAAGCGCGGTTGCCCCTGAAAGTATTGCGCAAATTACCTATTTGTCCTTCATCTGCCGCTACATTGAACGTTGCGCAGACCTTGCTACAAATATTGCAGAATATCTGTTTTACCTGAAAAAAGGACAGCGTTACGATTTAAATCAATAATCGAAAGGGACTTCATGAAAATGTGAAGTCTTATTTTATTACAATTTACGCAGAAAACAAAATAGAAAAATCTAAATAAATTATTTGAATAGAACAAAAATTTATTATAGAATATTAGTAAGTAAATAATATAAAGCAATGATGAAAAAGAGTAGTATTATGAATTGGCCTAGAGAGCTAGCGGTTGGTGGAAGCTAGCCCATGACATAATATGAATGGGCTTTCTAGCTTCTAGTATTGAACGATTAGTAGGTACTAGCGTTATGTAACGTTACAAACAGTTAAGTGGACTAAAGTATTTCACATATTTTAGTCAATTAAGGTGGCACCACGGCTCTTTCCGTCCTTTTGTGATGGAAGGGCCTTTTTATATTGTTTAACGGTCGATTGACAAGACAGTTACACAGATAGTGCAAAGCAGAGATGAGATTAGTTTAGAGCAGAAAGGGCGAGTAGAGATGACTGTTGAAGTGAAAGATTACGTAATCCATGAAATACAAGGAGATATGATGACTCCGATCTCGATTTTCGAGAGTTTAACAGGAAAGAAAAAAGTATTATTTGAATCCTCAGCTAAACACGAAGAGAGTGGTCGTTACTCATTTATTGCAGTAAACCCAATTGCAGAGTTAAAGGGAAATAAGGAAGGTTACGCCTACCAATATGAAGAGGAAGAGCCCCAATTGGAGCAGTGCTCTGTATTAGCAAAGCTGCGGAATATGCTTCCAATCCAAGATGAATCCTATCCGTTTTCTTTTTTCGGCGGTGCGATTGGCTATTTTGGCTATGATACTGCTTTTTACAATGAAAAAATTGGTGAAAGTCTTGAAGATGAACTCGAAATGCCAGATGTCCATGTGTATTTTTACGACACATTTATCGTATTCGATCACTTATCGCAAAAGGTAACGATTGTGACAATTGATTTGTTCCAAAGTGGAAGAAGTGCAACAGACATGGAGAATTCCATTACAGAAATTGCAGACCAAATTAAACGAGGTGCCACATATACAGAAGAGACAGCTGTTTCTGTACAATTTGAGCCTTCAATCGAAAAAACAGAATTTATACAGATGGTTGAGACGGCAAAAAAACATATCGAACGCGGAGATATTTTCCAGGTTGTCCTGTCCCAAAGATTTAAGACAAATTTCACTGGGAAGCCATTTTCTTTGTATCGTAAATTACGAACATCCAATCCATCACCCTATATGTTCTATCTAGAGTTTGACGATTATACAATTTTAGGTACTTCACCTGAAAGCTTAGTAAAAGTGCTTGATCGAAAAGTAACGACTAATCCAATCGCCGGAACGAAACCGAGAGGGAAGACGAAGGAAGAGGATTTATTGCTCGAGCAACAGCTTATAAATGATGAAAAAGAAATTGCAGAACATCGTATGCTCGTTGACTTAGGACGAAATGATATTGGGCGAGTAAGCAAAATCGGAACAGTGCAAGTAACGAAATACATGAACATTGAGCGCTATAAACATGTTATGCATATTGTTTCGGAAGTGACAGGAGAATTAACAGATGACACTCATGTGTTGGATGTATTAACTTCTTGTTTACCTGCTGGGACAGTTTCCGGGGCACCTAAAATTAGAGCAATGCAAATTATCAACGAAATAGAGCACCTAAAACGCGGCGTATATGCAGGGGCAATTGGCTATATCTCTATTAACGGCAATATGGATCTAGCATTAGCCATTCGAACAATGATTGTGAAAGATCAAAAAGCCTTTGTACAGGCTGGTGCAGGAATTGTCTATGATTCTATACCGGAATCTGAATACCAAGAAACGATTAATAAAGCAAAAGCTCTTTTGGAGGTGCACAGATGATTTTACTAATCGACAATTACGATTCATTTACTTATAACTTATACCAACAAATTTCAAGCATAGGTAAAACAGTTAAGGTCGTGCGAAACGACGCCTTATCCATTGAGGATATTCGTGAGTTGAAACCTGAAGCAATTGTTCTATCACCAGGCCCGGGTACCCCTGTGGAAGCAGGGATTACAGTTGACGTTGTAAAGGAATTATACAAAGAATTTCCGATTTTAGGTATTTGCTTAGGGCATCAATCGATTGGCGAAGCTTTTGGCGGCAATATCATTCGAGCAGAATCCATTATGCATGGCAAGCTTTCTAGATTAGACTATCAAAACAAGGGCATGTTCGAGTCATTAGAAGGTGAAATTGAAGTGATGCGCTATCATTCCTTAATTATTGAGCCGGCTTCATTGCATCAGGATTTAGAAGTCATTGCTACCTCGCAGGACGATAGTGAAATCATGGCGATTCAACATAAGGAATTTCCTGTATTTGGTCTACAGTTCCATCCAGAGTCAATCGGAACCGCGACAGGCACTAAAATGATTGAGTCATTCTTGAAGCACCTCAATTTAATTGAGGTGTGAGCGAGACACTGAGAGGAGCACCAAATTTGGAAAAGACAGAAGCCTATTTTTTGGAGTTAACAGAAGAGCAAGTAATAGATGAAATTCCCGTGATTTTTAGAATGTTAGACGAAAATAAGTTAACGAAGACGAAAGAATTAGCCGATCAGCTACTTAAATTTCCTAATGAGATTACGCCTCATATTTTTGATTTATTTGAATCGGATGCTACAGCAATTGACATGAAGGAATGGAGTTTGGATTATCTTGTTCCACAACTGCCTTTTTTTGTAAAAATTGCATTAGAGGATTCTTTGCAAAGAATAGCACAAGCTCCGACAGCCCAAGAGCAATCACGTAATCTTCAGCAAAAAGCAAAGAATGTTTTGGATAATTTTATCTGAATCGATTTAGCGCACATTATAAAAAATGTGTGCTTTTTTGTTCTATTGGCCCGTGTAGCCTAATAGTAGCGCTATTTTGTCCTATAGAACGATTCTAAGCCACTGATAAAATATCACTGAAGAAGTTTTTTAAATATGAAAACCACATTTCGTGAAGATCATCATTAAAAAGGTCTTGATTCGGCTCATGAAGCCACTTTTCGTCGGTATCAGTATCAAAAGGACTTCATCCGAAATTTCTCACCAGAGTCAGAATTAAGATGTACTTCATCTTCTAATGAAAGACATTTTTCAGTGGCCTAGATTGATTCTATTAGATATTCGCATGGAAAATGGACTGCTCTTGCAAACAATTTCCCACAATAAAACGCATTTCGAGTCAGATTGACCTTCGAAATGCGTTATTTTCACGTGTAAGATTTTCTATAAATAGTTCACAATGTCACGTTCAAACTTAGAGGGTTTGTCCGTTGGGGCAAAACGTTTCACAACATTGCCATCACGGTCCACTAAAAATTTGGTGAAGTTCCACTTTATATTTTTTCCTAAAATGCCTTTTGTTTGCTCGGTTAGGTGCTTGAAAAGGGGATGAGCACTTTCACCGTTTACTTTCACTAGCTCATGCATAGGGAAAGTAACACCATATGTAAGGCGACAAGATTCGGCTGCTTCGTTGCCTGAAGCTAATTCCTGTTTGAATTGATCGGAAGGGAAGCCGAGTATTTCTAATCCATTCTCGTGGTAATTCTTATAAAGCTCTTCCAATTCATTAAATTGTCCAGCTAGCCCACATTTTGTGGCAGTATTAACAATAAGCAAGACTTTTCCATCATATCGTTCAAGTGAATATGACTCGCCATTTTCAGCCTTTACTTCAAAGTCGTAAATGTTCATTGTACACCTTCTTTTCCTAAGAATTGTAATTGAGTATTAGTCTTTTTTGCTTTTCGATTTAACATTACCAGTGTAACAGCTAATGTGAAGGCTGTAATGATACAAGTACCGATAAATACAATCACACCATTCCAGCCCCATCTAGACCAGAAAAGCCCACCTGTTGTGCCTCCTATACTAGAACCAAAATAATAGGCAAATAGGTAAAGTGAAGAGGCTTGGGCTTTATCCTTCGTTGCCCGGAAACTTACCCAGCCACTAGCTATTGAGTGAGAGCCGAAAAATCCAAACGTAAAAATTACAATTCCTGTTATCTTAATAATGAGGTTAATAGGCAGTGTCAGTAAAGCACCTGAAAACATAATCAAAATGCCTGTGAGCAAAACTTTTGAACGGCCGAATTTATCTGAAAGACTGCCAAACCATGTAGAGCTGAAAGTGCCAACTAAATAGACGAGAAAAATCCAGCCAACAACAGTGCTGCTTAAATTATAGGGAGCGCCCAATAACTTGTAGCTAATATAGTTATATAAAGTGACGAAACCGCCCATTAAAGTGAATGAAATTCCGAATAAGCAAAGCAAACCCGGATCCTTTAAATGACGAAATAAAGACTTAGTTAAAGCGTTTAACTCAAGCTTTCGAGGTGTAAAATGCTTAGAGGCAGGAAGCGCCCAAACAAAATAGAGACATATAACTAAACTTAGAATTCCTGTGAAAATCATGCCAACTTGCCAATTAAAATGATCGGTCATCGTTCCCATAATAATTCGACCCGATAAGCCGCCGATCGAATTTCCGCTTATATATAAACCCATGGCAACACCTAAACTTTTCGGATCGACTTCTTCACCTAAATAAGCCATCGCAATCGCTGGCACACCAGCAAAAACAAAGCCTTGCAGCATGCGTAAAAGTAAGAGTGCCTCAAAGTTTGGTACAAATGCTAATAGTACAGTTAAGATAGAAGCAGCGAAAATGGATATGGTCATTAACCGTTTACGTCCCCATGCTTCTGATAGGGAGCCAAATAAAATCAAGGTCACCGAAAGGACTCCAGTAGATAACGAGAGTGAAAGACTAGCCATCGCAGGGGAAACACCAAACGTCTCCGTGAACTGTGGAAATAATGGCTGCGTAATATAAAGGTTTGCAAAGGTTATGAAGCCAGCAGCAAATAAAGCTAAATTTGCCAATTTAAATTCTTTTGTCCCTTTTTGTAAATAGTCCATGATGTATACGCCTCTTTTTCAAAAATTAACATTTTTTTGAACTTTAATTTATTATAATGAATTTAGAGATATAATGATAATTCATTGTTTTTATCTGTCTTATAAATTTTAGTAATAAGGAGTCCATGTATGGATTTTAACTCACTTCACTATTTTGTATTAGTTGCAAAATACGAAAATATGTCTAGAGCAGCGGAAAGCTTACATATCACCCAACCTGCTTTAAGTAAATCGATTTCATTATTAGAAGAAAACCTAGGTGTCGCTTTGTTTGAACGGAATGGTCGGTCCATTAAGCTGAATCGCTACGGCAAATTTTTCTTAGAGCGAGCGGAGCGAATGCTAAAAGACTATGCTACGGCAAAGGAAGATCTTCTGAATTTAGTGTCACCAGGTCAAGGTGTAGTTTCCATTGGCTTTATGCATACGCTGGGGCTTGAAGTAATTCCGCAGTTAATGGCCGCGGTGCAAAAAGTCTATCCTCAGATGAAAATTCAGCTTACCCAAAGTAATTCAAGCTCTATTTTGAATAAGCTTGAGGCAGGGGAGCTTGACTTATGTTTAATCTCTTCATTAGACACGGATAAAAACCTTGTGTGGGAAAAGCTATGGGAGGAAGAACTTTTTCTTATTGTTCCTGAAAACCATCAGCTAGCAGCAAGGAAACAAGTAACTTTAAAAGATTTTGCCACAGAGCCTTTTATTTCTATTAAAAAAGGAAATACTTTACGAAAATCTGTGGATGATTTATATAAGCAAGGAGGATATCAGCTGAATGTAGCATTTGAGGGGGAAGAGGTTCATACCATTACAGGGTTAGTTGAAAGTGGTCTAGGCGTTTCTCTCATCCCTTATATTAAAGGACTTGAACAATATAAAATTCAACTGATTCGCGTGAATATGCCGAATTGTCGACGGGAAATTGGTTTGGCCTATAGCAATAAGCATTTTAAAAGCGCGGCTACAAAACTCCTTGCAGACTATATTCGTAATTACTTTAAGGTTAATTGAGCTATAAATTATAAAGGGAAGTCTATTTGAAAGAAATAGGCTTCCCTTAAACTATTCTATAAGTGTTTTTCCGGTAATCGTGTTTGCAATTTCTTCTACAGTCATCGAAGAATTTAATTCGAATTGCCCTTTTTGAATAGACTTTGCATACTCAGGTTGAGCTAAAAATAACTCCATTTCAATACTGTTCTTGATAATCCCTAAGTCTTTTATTTTCTGTGCAACCTCGGCTGGCGTTAAACCACCATAAATATAGAGTGTCCCAGTGATTCCTTCATCTGCAGAGTCAGCAGTAGGAAGCGTTTCTTCAGGCTCTGTAACCTTGTCGTCAGCTGCATCTTCATCTGGAGATTGAGCGACTTGTTGAGTTTGTTCAAGTTGTGAAATTTGCTCATTTGCGTCTGTTAACTGTTTTTCCAATCGAGCAATTTCTGTTTTATATTGTTCTTCATTTATATTGGCTGAAGAAACAATGGGAAGATTGACTTTCTCGGATAGAGTAAGGACTAGTCCAATGACAAAGCAAGCAATTCCGAAGGCGCGTAAGGATGATCTTTTCATCGGCTGCCTCCATTATTTAGGATAGATAGTATTTGCTCATTTGATAAGGTAGACATTTTGCTAATTTCGTCAACGGGATAGCCTTGTTTGTTAAGTTGGATGACTTGGCTGACCAGGATTTCGTTCACTGGTTGATTGTTCTTCTTTGAATTTGCTGGGTTAGGTTGTGTAATTTTAGCTGCTTGTTTATATGCATCCATTTGCTTTTTCGCTGTGTTATTGGGTTTAACCGTGAAACTCGGTTCTAAGAGCAGCTCTTCTTCAATGATTTTCAATCGTTTTTTTAACGAATTTGTCTCCTGATAAATACTAAGAGATAGGTCTTCAACATCTTGTTCTAATTTTTTGGAAGTATCCTTTAGGAATAATGATAAAACGATACAGAGAATACCGATAATCATTAATATAGTTGAAAGTTCCACTTTGTTTCCTCCGTTGATAGAGCATTTTAAGTTATTTTAACATAAGAAAAGTTAATAATAAATCATGCTAGATTTTTTTTCAGTTTGTGTTATAATGATTTAGTCGTATAAATCATGCTCAAATGTAATACAAGTCTTGATATAGAGTGGGAGGGTTAATAATGCGCGTAAACATTACTTTAGCTTGCACAGATTGTGGCGAACGTAACTACATTTCTAAAAAGAACAAACGTAACAATCCAGAG
>Ga0182745_1001342_pt1 | contig 23887 bp, 17 predicted proteins | sample eDN3rd30CKraftBY_FD_128523 | JGI IMG/M metagenome (GOLD analysis project Ga0182745, IMG submission 128523) | Enriched backyard soil microbial communities from Emeryville, California, USA - eDNA 3rd pass 30_C Kraft BY (version 2) (version 2) | ecosystem: Environmental > Terrestrial > Soil >... | reverse complement strand
TGCTATTCTGAATAATATCTCTATCCTTAATTTGGTTTCTTAAAGACATTTCTAACTGACAATCTACCAGTTTTTTATTAGTATCTTTTAAAAATTCAATTATTTCAAATTGGCTTGCAAAATGTATTAATTGTTTATCATGTACTATTTGACTATTAAAACACTTATTTTCATATTTTTTCAGCAACTGCTTTCTAATAAAATCTTCTCCCAATGACTCAACTACGCCCGGCTGATATTTAACCAATTTATTAATCCATAAATTTATATAATATAGAAGAGTTATTGAATACATACCATTTTCCAATTTATCCTCTATTTCTATCCTTGGATAGTACTGATATACTCGTATTCTCGCTGTAATTAGACCATGTGTAACGCCTAACTTCTTTGCTAATTCAGCATACGAGATTTCACCTAAATTTTTCCACATATCATATGTATACTTTGCCCATTCATATGGATTCCAATTTACTTGTCCACCTTGAATAGAACCTAAACGATCTAGCTCCTCTGCCTCATTTTTCGGAGGCTGTACGATAAACACTGGTACTTCTTTCTTTCCCATTGTTTTAGCAGCGTTCCATCTTCTATGACCTGATATGATTACGTAATATTCCCTATTTATATAACATGTGATTCCTTCCTCCCAACCTTTAGTGTTTATTATTTCTTGCATTTCTTTTGAATTAATAGAGTGATCTTTTCTTGGATTCCTTGGATTAGGAAGTACTCTGTTTATATCAACCCATTCTAGACTAGCCTGCATATTGTCCCACCGTTCTTTATATTCTTTATAAATACTATAGCACAAAAATTACACTTTATACCATTTTTGACTATTAATTGTAACTAAAACTATCTAAAGTTTATATTTCTATCTAAAATTGAGTTTAAAAAAACAGGAGAAGAGATTGAATTTCGCATTCAATTTCTTTGCTCCTGCTACCTAATAGTATTTATTAACACTATTTTCGGTATTACTTTAAGTTAAATTTAAAAGCTGTTTTTTTCGATTACAATTGCAACTCCAACCAAGCGACAGCTTCGCAATGTGTAGTTTGTGGAAACATATCCACTGGCTGGATTTCTACTGTTTTGTAGCCGCCATCTTCTAAAATGCGAAGGTCGCGGGCTAGTGTGCCAGGGTTACAGGAAACGTACACGACACGCTTTGGCTTTTGTTCGATGATTGTTGTTAGTAATGCTTCGTCACAGCCTTTACGCGGTGGATCGACTACTAATACGTCTGCTTCTTTGCCGTCTGCATACCAACGTGGGATGACTTCTTCTGCTGGGCCAGCTTCAAAGTAAGTGTTGGTAAAGCCGTTGATTTCCGAGTTACGTTTGGCATCTTCAATTGCTTGCTCGACGATTTCAACACCCATTACGGATTTCGCTTTTTGAGCTAAGAATAATGAAATTGTACCGATTCCACAGTAGGCATCAATTACACGTTCGTTGCCTGTTAGCTGTGCGTAATCTAGTGCTTGTTTGTACAACACTTCTGTTTGAACTGGGTTCACTTGATAGAAAGAGCGTGCAGAAATTTCAAAACGGACGCCACCGATTGTATCCTCGATGAAATCTTTCCCCCAAAGCGTCACGGTTTCATTCCCAAGAATCACGTTCGTTTTTTCAATATTAATATTTTGTACAATGGAAGTTACGTTTGGTACGAGTTTTTGAATCAATTTAATCGCTTCGTCTTTTTGCGGGAATTTATGTTTATTCGTAACAAGCACGACCATCACTTCTCCTGTAGCTCGTCCTTTACGAACGACCACATGGCGCAGCATCCCCTGATGAGACGCTTCGTTATAAGGCTGCACACCGATTTCCATAAGCTCTTTCTTCAATGTCGCCATCATTGCATCTGCTTCACCGACCTGAATCAAACAACGTTCCATATCAACGATTTCGTGTGATTTTGACTTGTAAAAACCTGCAATCGGTCCTGTTTCCGTCATTGAAAATGGAATTTGCGACTTGTTTCGGTAATTCCAAGGATCTTGCATACCTTTAACCGGAAGCACAGGGGCATCAATCTTCCCAATTCGCTTCATCACATTGCGAACCATATTTTCTTTCCACTTTAGCTGGCCTTCATATGACAAATGCTGAACCTGGCAACCCCCACATTGACCAAAATAAATACAAGGCGCCTTCACTCGGTCAGGCGATTCTTTTATAATATCCACGATTTTCGCAAAACCGTAGTTCTTTAACGTTTTCAAAACATGAACCTCAACAGTCTCCTCAGGCAAAGCCCCCTGAATAAACAAAGGAAACCCATCCACCTTCGCAACCCCATTACCATCATGCGTCAAATCTTCTATATAAACTGTTCTACGATCATTCTTCTTAACTGGTGCTACCATCTTCTCTTCCGTCCTCCATTTCAGTTACTCTATTGTAGCAAAAATAAAGTCAACTCAACAGTAAGTTGAGTTGACTTTATTTTCTGTGCCGAAAGCTTGCGACAGGCACAAAAATTCCTATTACAGAAAAGTGTATTCTTCCTATTTTAGACCATTAAAAACAGTAAGTTGAGTTGACTTTATTTTCTGCGCCGAAAGCAAGGCGACAGGCGCAAAAAAACTTCAAGTATAAATTTCATCGCATCCGAAAAGATTAAACCTATATTAAACCAACAGTAACTCAGTTTGCTTTATTTTCTGTGCCGAAAGCTTGCGACAGGCACAAAAATTCCTATTACAGAAAAGTGTATTCTTCCCATTTTAGACCATTAAAAACAGTAAGTTCAGTTGACTTTATTTTCTGCGCCGAAAGCAAGGCGACAGGCGCAAAAAAACTTCAAATTTAAATTTCATCCCAATCAATAGAATTTAACATATATTTAACCCAACAGTAATTCAGTGCTTTATTTTCTGTGCCTAAGCCTGCGATAGGCACAAAAGTATCCAACTCTCTAAAATTAATCACAAAATCGCACAACAACAAAAAACCCCACAAAACAATCAGCTCTCACTAACTGTTCAATGGGGTCTCACACGCTATTCCACTCGATCCAAATCCCGAATATCCTCTAGCGGCACAAACACTTCAATATGTCGTTTCAAGTTCGTGAAAGTAACCGGCGCATCCCCACCGTACTCACCGTCCAAATTAATGTGAATGTTCTCCTCATCAATCGTAGACGTGACTTTAACCACACTTGCCTTTTTATAGATTAAATGTGGGTCATTTAGATGCTCTCCACGTAAAGCCAATGAGGCAATACGTATGAAATCCGCGATATTGCATTTTTTTAGAATCATCATTGTGAAAAGGCCATCGTTGATACTTGCATCTGGGGCAATTTTTTCAAAGCCGCCAACGGAATTCGTTAAGCCACATAAGAACATCATGGCCTCACCCTCGAATACCTCATCATCATACTCGATCCGCATTGTTGTTGCTTTGATTGAAGGAATCATCTCAATGCCTTTTAGGTAATACGCCAGTTGCCCTAGAAGAGTTTTCATCTTGCTCGGTACCTCGTAAGTCAACTCGGTAATGCGACCACCCGCAGCAATATTGATAAAGTAGCGGTCCTCATTTATTAACCCAACATCGACCGGAATGGTGTCGCCTTTTACGATAATATCAATAGCCTCGTCAATCTTTCTTGGAACTCGGATTGCTCGGGCAAAGTCATTTGTTGTACCCATTGGGACGATTCCTAGCTTCGGTCGCTTTTCATAGGCACTCATACCAGCAACAACCTCATTTAAGGTACCATCACCGCCTGCAGCAATAATAATATCGAAACCACGTTCAACAGCATGCGCAGCAGCTTGCTTTGCATCTCCTTCACAAGTTGTCGCATGGCAAGACGTTTCATAGCCAGCAATTTCTAATTTCTCTAGCACATCAGGCAAATTTTTTCGAAAAAGCTCTCTACCCGATGTCGGATTATAAATGATTCTTGCTCTTTTCATGTTTTTTCCATCCTATACTTTTAATATGTAAAAACACTTAGGCGTAAAGCAGCTCTCTCCAATTTTTAACAAATCGAAGAGAACCCTCACCTAAATTACTCTTTATGTTAACGCTTTCGTTATAACAGCCTTCATATCTTCATATACCCATTTTGCACATTGCGGGTCATTTACATATTTCTCCTGCAAGTTAGTATACAACTCTTTTTGTTTTTCTTCAAATGTAGGGTCGTCTTTTTCAGGTAGACCCGCACGCATATCCATTACTAATTGCTGCAGCTCCGGTGCACGTGGCCCCCATTTCCCTACTACTTCCCCTTCTTCACTTAAGAAAAGATAAATTGGAATACCGCGGCCACCGTTCGTTAAATAACGGTCAATCAGGTCAGTATCTGCATCGCGGAAGGCACAACGTATTTCCAAATCCGCTGCTTCCGCAATTTTGCGAATCACAGGGTTATTTAACATAGCATCCCCACACCAGTCTTCAGTTATTGCTAAAATATGCGGTTTTTTCTCATTTAATAATTGAAATATGTCATCCTCAGCGTTAACAGAAAAACTTTCATATACTTTAAAGCTTGGCTCTTTTAAGTGTGTCGTCATCTGTTCCATATACTCTGCCATTGTCATTGACTCTTCAAAATATTGTTGCTCAGTTTTCACTAAAAATCTCCCCTTTCTTCATAATTTCATTTTGCATCGGAATGAGGAGAAATACAATTTTTCTGTTTCATTGAAAAAAGCCCCGATCAGCCAAAAATAGTTCGACTAATAGGAGCTTTTAAACGTGCCATCAAACACGCATCAATAGCTTATCGTTTATTAATTTCTTCAAGCAAGATTTTGTTTACCATTGGTGGGTTTGCTTGCCCTTTTGAAGCTTTCATAATTTGGCCTACTAAGAAGCCAATTGCACGGTCTTTCCCGTTTTTAAAGTCTTCAATCGATTGTTCGTTTGCATCTAAAACTTCTGTTACTAAGTTTAGTAATACAGCTGGATCAGAGATTTGAACTAAGCCTTTTGCTTTGACGATTTCGTTTGCATCTCCACCATTTTTCACAAGCTCAGTAAATACTTTTTTCGCAATTTTAGATGAAATTGTACCATCGGCAATAATTTTCACCATACCAGCTAAGTTAGCAGGTGTTAATGGTGTATCGCTAAGCTCTTTTTGTTCAGCGTTTAAGTAAGCTGATACATCACCCATTAACCAGTTGGCAGAAAGTTTCGCGTCTGCTCCAAGCGCCACCATTTCATCAAAGAAATCAGAAATGACTTTGTTCACAACAAGTACGCTAGCATCGTAATTATTTAAGCCCAGCTCTTCCACATAGCGTTTTTTACGAGCATCTGGAAGCTCTGGGATAGAAGCTCTAATGCTTTCTAACCATTCGTCAGAGATATCAAGATGCACTAAATCTGGCTCTGGGAAGTAACGGTAATCGTCTGTTCCTTCTTTTACACGCATTAACACAGTTTTACCTGTTTTCTCATCAAAACGACGAGTTTCTTGCTGAATCTCGCCGCCAGCCAATAATACTTCTGCTTGACGGACTTCTTCGTGCTCAAGTCCTTTACGTACAAAGTTGAATGAGTTTAAGTTCTTAAGCTCTGCTTTTGTACCGAACTCTTCGCGACCATATGGACGAAGTGAAATATTGGCATCACAGCGTAGTGATCCTTCTTCCATACGTACATCAGAAACACCAGTATATTGAATAATTGATTTTAATTTTTCAAGATATGCATAAGCTTCTGCTGGTGTGCGGATATCTGGCTCAGAAACGATTTCCACAAGCGGCGTTCCTTGACGGTTAAAGTCAACTAATGAATAGCCATCACCATGTGTTAACTTCCCAGCATCCTCTTCCATGTGAAGACGTGTAATCCCGATTTTCTTCGTATAGCCAGGTTGGCCATCTGTACCTTCAATCTCGATTTCAATCCAGCCGTTTTCGCCGATTGGTTTATCGAATTGTGAAATTTGATAAGCTTTCGGATTGTCCGGATAGAAATAGTTTTTACGGTCAAATTTTGTTTGTTGGTTGATGTCCATGTTAAGTGCAAGTGCAGCTTTCATCGCATAATCAACAACGTTTTTGTTTAACACTGGTAAAACCCCTGGATAACCAAGGTCGATTACTGTTGTGTTTGTATTTGGCTCTGCACCGAAATGGTTTGGTGCTGGAGAGAAAATTTTCGAATCTGTTTTTAACTCAACGTGTACTTCTAAACCAATAACTGTTTCAAAGTTCATAATTATTTGCCCTCCCAAAGTTGAGGAGTTTCTTTATGGAATTCAGTCGCTTGCTCATATGCGTAAGCTGTACGATAGATTGTTTCCTCATCAAAGTGCTTCCCGATAATTTGTAAGCCTAATGGAAGTCCATTTTCAAAGCCGCATGGAATTGAAATAGCTGGAACGCCTGCTAGGTTAATCGGAATAGTTAAGATGTCATTTGCGTACATCGTCATTGGATCATCGATGTTAGCTCCAACTTTAAATGCTGGTGTTGGTGCAGTAGGTCCAATGATTACATCGTAGTTTTCGAATACTTTATCGTAATCCGCTTTGATAAGAGTACGTGCTTGTTGTGCTTTTTTGTAGTAAGCATCGTAAGTACCAGCACTTAAAGAATAAGTACCTAACATAATACGACGTTTTACTTCTTCACCAAATCCTTGCGCGCGTGTTTCTTTATAAAGCTCCATTAAGTTTTTCACGCCTTCAGCACGGAAACCATAACGGATACCGTCAAAACGAGAAAGATTTGAAGAAGCTTCTGAAGATGAAAGAATATAGTAAGCAGCTAAAGCGTATTTCGAGTGTGGAAGAGATACTTCTTCAACTGTAGCGCCTAAGCCTTTTAATACTTCAAGCGCTTTTAATACTGAATTTTTCACTTCTTCGCTAACACCTTCACCAAGGTATTCTTTTGGTACTGCAATACGTAAGCCATTAATGTCGCCATTTAACTTGGATACATAGTTTGGAACTGGTACATCTGCTGAAGTAGAGTCACTTGGGTCTACACCTGCGATTGCTTCTAAAAGAAGTGCATTATCATAGACATTACGTGTGATTGGTCCAATTTGATCTAGTGAAGAAGCAAATGCTACTAAACCAAAACGAGATACACGGCCATAAGTAGGCTTCATACCTACAACGCCGCAATATGCTGCTGGTTGACGGATTGAACCACCTGTATCAGAACCTAAAGAGAAAGGAACTTCACCAGCTGCAACTGAAGCCGCAGACGCACCTGAAGAACCTCCTGGTACATGCTCAAGATTCCATGGGTTTTTTGTTGTTTTGTAAGCTGAGTTTTCGTTTGATGAACCCATTGCGAATTCATCCATATTAAGCTTTCCAACTGTTACCATACCCGCATCACGCAGTTTTTTCACTACAGTTGCATCATAGATTGGCATAAAGCCTTCTAAAATTTTCGAAGCACATGTTGTTTCCAGTCCTTCTGTTACGATGTTGTCTTTTACACCGATTGGTAAACCGAATAATGGACCGCGCTCCTCAAATGGTACTTGATCCATTTGTGCTGCTTGTTCAGTAGCTTTTTCTTTATTTAAAGCTAAGAAAGCTTGTACATCATTATCTAGGTTTTCGATACGAGCAAATGCTTCGTTCGTTAAGTCAGCGATTTTGAATTCGCCGTTATGTAAGCCCTCTTGTAATTCTCTTGATGAAAGTTTGAATAACGTCATGAGGCTACCTCCTTTGGCTTTTGTATTAGTCTTCTAAAATTGGTGGTACTTTAACTTGACCATCCACTTGTTCTTTTACGTTTAGCATCATTACTTCACGGTCTAACCCTTTTTGTGCAACATCTTCACGCATTACGTTAACGATTGGGAACACGTGTGTAGTTGGTTCTACATTCGTAGTGTCCAATTCATTTAGTTGCTCAGCAAAGTCTGTAATTTTCCCTAATTGGTTTGCAAATTTTTCTGCTTCTTCATCAGTAATTGCAAGACGAGCCAAATGTGCAACGTGTTTTACTTCTTCTTTTGATAGTTTCGCCATAAATTTACACCTCCGATATTCTCTACGTGGCAATAATCATTAATTGTACCATTTTTAGTGTTAGAAAAACATGATTTTCGCCAATTATAGCGAAATCAGGCTTTTCTTATACTGATATCCAAAAACCCCATTTAATATAATATCAGTAAAATAAATCATAATTTAGGACAAAATTATGAAGTTTCCTGTCAATGTTCGTCACAATAGGTAAAGTTTGATTTTCTCTTCCATTTTAATGCATTGAATCAAACTCTATTATCGCCTTATATGATGGGAATTCAAACATGTTATTGATAATTAGTTTAGATCGTTTTAATGCTAATAAAAAAGCTATCATTTTACCGTTTTGATAGGGTGCGCTGCTCAACTTATGTAGTTTTTCTGGTGATGGTTCTAGAAGCCGCTGAAAGGCCAGTCCGATTTTCAAGCGCTTAATGTATAAGCTGCTCTTTTTTGTGCAATAGATAGGTGCTATTCGACCGTAATGCATGATTAGAAACGGATTTTGTCCTATAGAAATCAAATTTCATGTTAGTTTTGCAATTTACTCTTCATCCGGCTTATTTAAGACATTTCTCACCTGAATCACCGTAAAAATGTCCTTCATCCGCATAACGAAAACCATTTTTCATTTTTCAGTAGCTCGACCGCTTCACCGAGACATTTGACCTCTTCCTACTCTTCGATTTAACCTAGTCCGGCTCGCTCACTCATCTATCCACAAAAAAAGTGCAGCCACTTAGGGCTGCACTTTTTAATAATCATAGATATGAACAAATGGTTCTTCTTCGTTGGCTTCTTTTTTGATCAGGGCTTCTGCTCCGTTTACTGATGTGATGCTTACTTCTATGTCCACATCCTGAGGCAGCTGTTGGATGATGATTCCGGATAAATACTGTGTAAATCCAATGATTTCGGTCGTTCCATAGAATTGGATTGGAACTTCGATTGAAAGTTTACGAAGGGTATCATTTTGATAAAACCCTCTGCCGATGACACTAGTATAATTTGAGAAATATTCATCGATATCCTGTTTAAAGTTTTGGAAGTTTGTATTCACATTGCGATAAACTTCTGCAGGTGAAGACATCGGGAACGTCACATACTTCTCTTTGACACCTTGCCAATCCCCTAAAGCGTTTTGGCCTTTATCCGACACACTATAGGAGAAATACGTACCTGGTACAATCGCATTATTTGCCTGCTGCTTAAATAGTCCAATCACTATTGGTACATCTTGAAGCTCTGGGCGTTGACGCAAACGGGAAATGACTTGTTCGGCAATTTCTTTCCCTTTTTTCTCAAGGTCTGCATCCGGAATTGGTTCTTCGAATGTATCCCCGTATTGTTCCTTTTGATAATAGTAAATCGAATTTAACGCAAGGCCAATCGAAATACCGCCAAGCTTCACTTTATTATCATCTGTTTTGACAAGATAGTTTTGTTCAATAACATGAGCTAAATAAATCGGTGCTTCTTTTGCTCTTGTAACAGGATCTAAAGTTGCGCCCTTCGCATCCACATCGGGTGGATTTAAGCCGCGCAGCTCCTCGGATTCATCTTGATTTTGATTACTTCTTGCAAGCCAATTTGTAATTGTATCAGTATCTAAATACTGACCTTCTTGGAAATAATAATTCTCTGTATCATATACATTTTGTGAAAGTCGCATTAAACCTTCTTCTACTTCTTTGATGTCATATTTTGTATATAAATTTGACACGACTAATCCACGGCTAGCACTTTCTTTATAAGGTACTAGCGTTCTATAATAATTATCGTTTAATTGCATACTTGGGATGATTGTCGTTTCAACTACGCTTTCAGTTTCATCTGTATCTTTTAAAACCTCGGTATCTTCTTTAAATGAAGGCACACAACCTGCTAGCATTGCCACAACGACCACCGCCGGAATCCAGCGAAATCGCTTCATCGTTTGAAACTCCTTTACTGTTGTAATTGTTCAACTAGGCGGTTTTCGTCCCAAACTTCGATACCTAGCTCTGCCGCTTTTGTAAGCTTGGAACCAGCATCTTCGCCTGCAATTACCAGGTCTGTCTTTTTACTAACACTACCTGTTACCGTACCGCCCAACTCTTCTATTTTCGCCTTTGCCTCATTACGTGTCAATTGAGATAATTTGCCGGTCAAGACAATCGTTTTCCCTGCAAACGGATTTTCGCCCGCTTCCACCTGCACTTTCTTCCCTTTGTACGTCAAATTGACACCGACTTCTTTTAATCGCCCTATCAATTCTTTCACTTCATCACTAGCGAAATACGTTGCGATTGAGTCTGCCATTTTATCGCCAATTTCATGAATAGCCTTAATCTCTTCCTCACTAGCAGCCATTAAAGCATCTAGCACTTCAAACTCTTCGGCCAAAATTTTAGCGGCTTTTTCCCCAACATGGCGGATGCCTAAACCAAATAATAAGCGCTCTACAGAGTTTTCCTTCGAACGTTCAATCGCATCGGCTAAATTAGTCGCCGATTTCTCGCCCATTCTCTCGAGCTTTACAAGCTGGTCCTTTTCTAGGTGATAAAGATCTGCCACATCACGGATATATTCGGCACGAAGCAGTTGTTCTACTACCTTTTCTCCCAAGCCATCTATATTCATGGCATTACGAGATACAAAGTGTTTAATGCCTTCTGCAATTTGAGCCGGACATGTAGGATTCACACAGCGTAAAGCCACTTCACCCTCAATGCGCACTAAATCACTGCCACAGGCAATACAATTCGTTGGCATTTCAAATGGCATAGCATCTTCTGGTCGCTGCTCAATAATTACCCCAACCACTTCTGGAATAATATCGCCAGCTTTATGAATAATGACTGTGTCGCCAATACGAATATCTTTTTCGCGAATCAAGTCTTCATTATGAAGGGAGGCTCTGCCCACCGTTGTACCCGCTACTTGGACAGGTGCTAATATAGCTGTTGGCGTGATAACCCCTGTACGTCCAACTGTCAGGTCGATATTAAGAATTGTTGTGACAGCCTCCTCTGCTGGGAATTTATATGCAATAGCCCAACGAGGACTTTTTGCTGTATAGCCAAGTTCATCTTGATGCGCATATCGATTTACTTTGACGACAATCCCATCAATCTCGTAAGGAAGATTTGGTCGATCTTCAGTCCACTTATTTATAAACGCTAGTACATCGTCAATTGTTTCACAAAATGCACGCTCTTTGTTCGATGGGAAACCTAACGTCTCCAAATAATCAAGCATTTCGGCATGGGAATCAATGCCATACGCTTCACCATCTCCACCAATTGAGTAAATAAATGTGGACAGGTTGCGACTTGCAGCGATTCGAGGATCCAGCTGACGGAGCGAGCCAGCAGCCGCGTTACGCGGGTTGGCAAAAAGCTCTTCTCCTCTTTCCTTTCGTGCATTATTTAATGCTTCAAAAGATTTTTTCGGCATATAGGCTTCTCCGCGCACCTCAATCGTAACTGGTTCCTTTAAACGAAGCGGAATCGCACGGATTGTTTTCAAATTCGCTGTGATATCCTCTCCAACTGTTCCATCGCCGCGCGTAGCTCCTTGCACAAATACGCCATTTTCGTAGCGTAACGCAATAGCTAACCCATCAATTTTCAGTTCACAAACGTACGAAAAATCATTTCCAATTGCTTGGCGAATTTTTCGGTCAAAATCTCTTAAATCCTCTTCACCAAAAGCATTGGATAAGCTTAGCATCTGATACGTATGCGTCACCTTTCTAAAGCCTTGCAGTGGAGCGCCCCCAACTCGGCTTGTTGGCGAATCAGGATAAATTAATGATGGATGCTCTTTTTCAAGAGCGATTAATTCATTTAAAAGCTGATCATAGACAGCATCTGGCACAAGCGGCTTGTCCAGCACATAGTAGGCATGGCCATACTCATGAAGCAGTTTATTTAGCTCGGCAACTCGTTGTTCAATTTCGTTCATGTTATTCCTCCATCATTAAATCAGTACTGTTCTATTGAAAATAGCAACTCTTGAGAAGCTTTAATGTAATGGTTTATCAACCTTTTGTAATCGGAGCAAATTTAGCCAACAAACGTTTAATGCCTACATTCGGGAAAGCAATATCAAGCTCGAGGCCGTCTCCTTCACCTTTGACGCTGACAACCGTACCTGTCCCCCATTTGCCATGGACAGCTTTATCTCCAGCTTTCCACTCTAATTGGTTTCCTCCAGTTGATTGAAGGTTTGCAATTTGAGGTTTTGTTTGGACATTGCCTATTGTTCGGCGTCTTTGGCTTTGAGCTCGGCTTCTTCCTGCACCAAAAGGCAACTCGTCTTCAGCGAAGCGATTCCCTGCTTTTGAAATTTGCTCGATAATATCCTCGGAAATCTCTTGTAAGAAGCGAGAAGGCATATTGTAGCTAGAACGTCCATACAGAGTACGCGATCCAGCGCAAGTTAAATACAATCTTTGCTCAGCACGGGTAATACCTACATACGCCAAGCGACGCTCTTCTTCCATTTCAGCCGCATCATCTAGTGAACGGGAATGAGGGAAGATATTCTCCTCCATGCCAATTATGAAGACAACCGGGAATTCTAATCCTTTGGCAGAGTGCATTGTCATTAGAATGATGCTTCCTTTTGACGTATCTTCTTTATCTAACGAATCAATGTCCGCTACTAAGCTAAGATCCGTTAAAAAGGAAATCAATGTCTTGTCCTCGCTTCGTTCTTCAAAGGCTTTCGTAACGGATAAAAACTCTTCAATGTTCTCTAGACGGCTTTGTGCTTCAATTGTTTTCTCGTTCTCAAGCATTGCACGATAGCCCGACTTCTCAATGACTTGTTCAACAAGCTCCGTTACGGACAAATAGGCCTGCATCTTTGTGAAGTCCTCAATGAGCTTGTGGAATTTCTCCACGCTTGCTGCCGCTTTTCCTGTTAAGCCCATAAAAAGCACTTCTTTCATGGAATCAAAAATGGACAGGTCATGCTCAATGGCATAAGTTGCAATCTTTTCAAACGAAGTAGCCCCAATGCTTCGTTTCGGTTCATTGATAATACGAGCTAAGGATAGGTCATCTGCATTGTTTGCGATTAACCGCAAGTATGCTAGTAAGTCTTTAATCTCTTTACGATCATAGAACTTTGTTCCGCCTACGATTTGGTAGGTCATGTTCGACTTAACAAGCACTTCCTCCATCACACGGGATTGGGCGTTTGTACGATAGAGAATGGCAAAATCATCTAAAGTGCGATTTTCTTTATCCATTAGCTTTTGAATCGTTTGTACAACAAATTGCGCCTCATCCTGCTCATTTGAAGCTTTATAGTGAATAAGCTTTTCACCGTCTAAATTTTCCGTACGCAATTTTTTCGGATAGCGGCTTTCGTTATGCTCGATCACATCATTAGCAGCTTGCAGGATTCGTTTAGTTGAACGGTAATTTTGCTCTAAGAGGATTGCTTTCGCATTTGGATAATCCTTCTCAAAGGATAAGATATTGCCGATATCCGCACCGCGCCAACGATAGATCGATTGGTCGGAATCCCCTACTACACAAATATTTTTAAACTTTTTCGCTAATAATTGAACAAGCTTATATTGTGAGTGGTTGGTATCTTGATACTCATCCACGTGTATGTATTGGAATTTATTTTGATAGAATTCCAACACCTCCGGCACACGTTCAAAAAGCGTAATCGTTGTCATGATTAAATCATCAAAATCCAATGATTGGTTGCGGCGGAGTCTTTTTTCATAGCCTTCATACACTTGTGCAATCACTTTTTCATAAGGATTATTCGGATTACTATTTGCTTTGTACGTATCTGCAGTGATGCACTCATTCTTTGCTGAGCTAATAGCGTTTAAGATGGCTCTTGGCTCAAAGCGCTTGGAGTCAATATTCAACTCTTTTAATACGTTTTTCACAACAGATAATTGATCACTCGAATCTAATATCGAAAAGTTTTTGGAAATGCCAATTCGGTCGATATTACGTCTTAAAATACGGACACACATTGAGTGGAATGTCGATACCCACATGCTTTCTGTTGTCCCGTTTCCAAGTAAATTATCGATACGCTCACGCATTTCTCTTGCCGCTTTATTTGTAAATGTAATGGCTAATATTTTTGAAGGATAAACTTCCTTTTCCACTACTAAATAAGCGATTCGATGTGTTAACACACGTGTTTTCCCAGATCCAGCACCCGCCATAATGAGCAGTGGTCCATCTGTTGTTTTCACAGCTTCAGCTTGCTGTGGATTCATGCCGTTCAGTAAATTCTTCGTTATTTGTTCCATGATGCACCGCCTTTATACAAACGTTTGTTCTGATTTTATTATAACGAAATTCTTTCTATTTGTGAAATTTATATTTGCACGTTTTTAACTGCCTCTACTGTTTTCAGAGCTTGCTTTAAATCATCATATATAATATTGCCGACAATCACAGTATCTGCCAACTGAGCCATTTCAGCGGCTTGTTCTGCACTAGCAATGCCCCCGCCATAGAATAATCTTGTGTCATTTAAAACTTCTTTAACAGAAGCGACAATTTCTTTATCTCCATAAACACCGCTATATTCCAAATAAAAGATCGGTAATTTAAAATAGTTCTCTGCTAAGCGTGCGTAGGCAATCACGTCTTCTTTTGTTAAATCTGTTTTCGCATCGGTTACTTGAGCCACCTTGCAGTCTGGATTTAACACACAATATCCTTCCGCCACTAGCTCGTCCCAAACGAGGACATCCCCGTATTCTTTAAGGGCCTCGTGATGCAGATCCTTTACCCATTTTGTATCTTGGCTATTTAATACACTCGGGATAAAATAATAGTCAAATCCCGCTAAAATGGCCTCTACATTTGAGATTTCCAATGCTACGGGCACTGAAAAACGTCTTACACGCAGCAGTATATCTATCACATTATCGATAGTTACATCGTCTGTTCCACCAACTAAAATGACATCCGTGCCAGATTCACATACTTGTTCTAATGCTTCCTCTGAAATTTCTTTTGCCGGGTCAATTTTGAACACATGTCGCCAATTTCTATAATCCATTGGTCACTTTCCCACCTATCAACTCAAATTACTCTATAATAAGTATCTATATTCGTTTACAAGTATAACGTAAAGTATCCTAAAGCGAAAAAGTTTTCATTGTTCGAAAACTAATTCATAAACAATTAAAAAGCCGTTTAGCAAGTCTTGGTTCTCCGACTAACTAAACAGCCTATTTTTTTGCTAGCTTATTATTTTGAAGCTTGAAACGGTTTTTCGTCTGGATAAAGACGGCCCAGCATTTCATCATATGTGTCATTTCCGTAGTCGAAACAACGTCGCACACGAGAAATCGTTGCAGTTGATGCACCTGTTTCTTTTTTGATGGATTCATACGTTTTCTTCAAACGAAGTAAATGGGCTACTTCAAAACGCTGCGCTAACGATTGAATCTCGCTAATTGTACATAAGTCATCAAAAAACTGATAGCATTCTTCTAGATTTTTTAGTTCTAATACAGCTTTAAATAATTGGTCGGTTTGATGCCCACGAATTTTATCGATTTGCATTTCTAACTCATCCTTTCGCATTTGCTACGAATATTTTACCGATGCAGTCATCCCTGGTTGTGTAGGTACAAAATGAACCCACGTCTTTCCTGGAACTAATTTTACTTCACTACCATCTTCTTCTACCGCTTTTAGCACCCCGTCAATATTCTCCCAACGCACCTCTCGCATTACGCCTTGCTGGAATAGCAAAGCCGCACCACCCGAAGTTAAATCAATTTCGCGACGACCTTCACTATCTATAATGGAATGGCTCATTTCAAAAAATAAGACATTCGAAAGCTCTATTGGCTCATTGGTTAAATAATCGACTGTCACAACGTTTCCTGATTGTCGTGTATACGCATTACTATGTTCATCATAAGTATATAAGCTATTAAATTCATCATTCTTGCTATAAGTAATCGCTACTGAATTGGCTTCTGTTCCTATTTTAACACTTTCCTGCTCTTTATAAAAAGTATACGACACTTTTTTCTGATAAAGAAGTGAAGCGTTCGCTTTCATAGCAGCAGTTTCGATATTTTCGCCTGGAAAGTAGGAATTATGTGGTGCGACTCGATCTGAAGAACGCTTAAATAGACTGCCATCATACTGCATACCGTTCACATTATCAACAACGCCATTTACTAACAGACTCTTTGCCTCTGGACTATAGCCATGAGCAATGTAAAATGCATCCAGTCCATTAGCCAACTCGACAAAATAATCCCGCGCACTGCGAATCGGCCCAATATTATCAGGTATTTCAGATTGATATAGTGCTAGTAATCTCGTAACATCCCCTTCTGCAAGCATTTCATAAACCACATCAGCAGCTGCTAGCCCGGATTGGGGACGGGCATCTGGATGATTATTGGTGGTTGCTAGAATTGGACGCATTTCTACTTCACTTGCTATTGGTTCACCAGTAAATGGGGTTACATATGGCAACAAAACCTCATCGGTTACAGGAATTGTTTCATCCTGACTGATCTCTGTGTTGTTTCCTACTTCTTCTTTGTTGCCACAGCCCACTAGTAAGCATGAACAGGCTAATACAGTGTACAATCGATTTAAACGCATAGACTTCGCTCCTTTAACGCATCACAGCAGGCAGCATCACTCTCTTTTTCATGACATCATAGATACCTTTTGGCGTGATCCGAATATATGGTAAATGCGTGGATTGCAAGAAGTACAAAGTATAAATTGCATCTGAATGAATATATCCTCTGTCATTTAATGCTTTCGAAAGGTTCTTTTCATATTCAATCAATTCTTCCATATCCCCATCAAATAGTGTTCCATTGATGGAAAGAGGAATCGAGGCAACGACTTCTTTATCTTCAACTAGAACAATTCCACCATTTAATCTCTTTAACTCATTAAATGCGAACTTCATATCGTCTATGCTTTTTCCTATTAAAATTATTTCTCCTGTACTCGAATAAGAGGAGGCAAAACCTTTCACACTGGTATCAAACCCTTTAAGCATGGTGTTTACACGCCATTTCCCTTTACTATCAATCAGCATTAAATAGCTTTCATCCTTGCCAAGGGGAAGCTCCCTTTTACTAAATTGAAGATTGATAGAGTATGGCTTTGTAATGACCTCATTCGTAAGATGCAACCCAATCGGCATTGAAAATTGAAAATCGTCATCCGTGATTTCAAAAGGAATCGTCAAATCATCAAAATGATTCCATTTAATCTTTGGCAGAGATTTCACTTTCTTATCATCACGTTTTAGCCAAACTCCTTTTGATAAAACCGATTCTGGAGTTGGGGAAAATTCATTTTTCAGAATATTTAAGGAAGCAAAACGTCCAGTTGCAACAAGACCATGTAAGTGTGCCTTATTATAATAACGAGCAATGTTGTACGACGCCATATTATAAGCATCAATCGGTGATACCCCTTCTTCTAGCGCAATACGAATACACTTATCCATCACACCATCCTCATGGAAAGCTGGCGATGAACCATCCGTCGTCATCATTAAATGATCGAAAATATCCAGTTCCTTTTCTAAAATGCCTTTTAATAATTGCGGCAAATCTGGACGGATCGAAGAATGTCTTAGCGTAACATCCATCCCATGCAGAATTCTTCGCTCTACCTCTTCAACCGTCATGGCTTCATGGTCACTATCTGCCCCAAAAAGCTTCATCCGCGCAATTGTTTTTTCAGATGCACCTGGAAAATGTCCTTCAACTTTTTTTCCTTTAAGCTTGGTTGCTTGAATCCAATTCAGCATTAAATCGTCCCCACGAACTAATCGCGGCCATCCAGTCAACTCGCCACCAAGAAGGACGTCCTCTCGCCCAAGCCATTCTTGAACAGATTTATTAGAAAAAATTTCATCTTCATTTTGCAGTTCGGTTTGCGCATCAAATCGAGCCCACCAATAAAATGAAAACGGCAATTTTTTAAGCTGGTTTAAAAATGAAAACGCTTTCTCATTTGTCAATGAAAGTAGTAATGGCATGTTATCGGCAATGAATGTAGTTGTTCCTGTCTGAGCAGCATAATCAGCAAAAGAATGTGGATTATATAATTGTGCCGGATGAACATGCGGTTCGATATAACCCGGTACTACTACTTTTCCTTCCAAATCAACGACTTCCGTCTTGGTAAGATCTAAAGGCATTTCGTTTCCTACATATACAATGCGATCTCCTAAAATCCAAATGTTCCCTACTAGCCATTTTTTTAGCACACTATGTAGAAAGCGAGCATTTGTTAAAACCATTGATGGCGCTTGTTTCCCGTCAATTACAGCCACTTGTTTTCTAATTTCATGGATCCTCCAGGTAGACTCTGGCATTATTAACACTCCTTTCTATTGTTTATAATATTTATTTTGGTTAATCCCTTTTTATACGCACATACTAACTTTGCTCAAAAATTGTTCAAATATTTATTGAGTATTTAGAAAAAATATAATGTTTTTATCGTAACATAGCATTTTTTTAAAGAAAAGATGTATATACAGTATTTTTTTACATTTACAAAGGAGTGACATGACATGGAAGAGAATATTTCAGAAAGAAATGGTTTTGTCCGCTTAGCTCTGGGTACAGGGTTAACAGCATGTGGTATTGCTCATCTGGCGAAGGATTCGGGCAATCGCGGTATAGGTGCTCTATTCGTTGCAGCAGGTGCCATGAAGGTGGCAGAAGGAATTTTCCTTTATTGCCCACTGAAGGGATTAATCAATTCCAATGTAAAACAAGCTGTTGCTTCAACTTTTGATGAATATCTAGATGGCGAAAGCATTATGCATGCCTACAACGAATTTTATACGGATAAATGGAGTGGCGGGAAAAGTGCTGGTTCAGGAGCTGGTGCTGCTTCAAGTTCGGCAACTCATTCTAATTCAGGTTCAACTGCTGGTTCAAGTGCTACTGCAGGTTCTAAAGCTGGGGCTGGATATAAAAACAGTCCAGGGAGCTCATCTGGCGGAAAAAACCTTGAGGAAGTAGCCAGTGAAATTGGACAGATTGTATCGAGTACAACATCAAATAACTCGATGAAAGATGCCGTGAATAAAGCAGTGCAAACTGCCGCTAATTCGAATTCAAATAAAACAAAATAACGGACAAAACTGTCCGATAAAATAAATTTAGGCAAGAGGCGTTTTGTTCCTCTTGCCATTTTTATTATTCGAAAGTTCTCCAACCGATATCTTTGCGGTAGAAAAATTGATCCCATTCTTGTTGATTGATTCCTGCGTAAACCTTTTCTTGTGCTTCTTTTAATGTATCGGCTTTTCCTGCAACGAGCAGTACTCGGCCGCCATTCCCTACAAAGTGACCATCTACAAGCTTCGTACCTGCATGGTATACCTCATAGTTTTCCGTTAAGCCTGTTAAGTCAGGAAGTTTATTTCCTTTCTCCACATCACCAGGATAGCCTTCTGCTGCAATGACAACACCTAACATCGCTTCGTCAGACCATTGCAAGTCAAAATATTTTTCTCCCATCAAGGATTTCATAAACAAGCCAAAGTCTGAAGCCATTCTTGGCAGTACCACTTGTGTTTCGGGGTCACCGAAACGTGCATTAAATTCAATAACTTTCGGCCCTTGGTTTGTTAAGATCAATCCCGCATAAAGAATCCCTGTAAAGGAAACGCCTTCTTCCTCCATCGCTTTCACTGTTGGTTCAACAATTTCGATGTAAGCTCTTGAAATATATTCTTGTGGAATTTGAGGCACTGGGGAATAAGCGCCCATTCCTCCCGTATTCGGCCCCTGATCTCCATCGTAAGCACGCTTATGGTCTTGTGCAATCACCATCGGATAGATTTGCCCTTTATGAACGAAGGACATGAAAGAGAATTCTTCGCCATCTAGAAACTCTTCAATTACAACACGTGAAGAAGACTCTCCGAAACGTTGATTGCCAATCATATCATTAATAGCATCAATCGCTTCCTGTTCCGTCATTGCCACAATAACACCCTTGCCTGCTGCTAAGCCATCCGCCTTCACCACGATTGGTGCGCCTTGCTGCTTCACATAAGCAATCGCGTTTGGAGCATCTGTAAACGTTTCATATGCAGCCGTTGGGATATCATATTTTTTCATAATCTCTTTTGCATATGATTTACTGCCTTCGATTTGGGCAGCGGCTTTTGTTGGCCCAAAAATTTGAAGTCCACGTGCCTGGAAAAAGTCAACGATTCCTCCAGCAAGCGGCTGTTCCGGCCCAACAAACGTTAGATCAATCGCATTTTCCTTTGCAAATTGAGCAAGCCCAGCAAAATCCATTGCATCCAAAACAACAATTTCAGCATCCTGCTTCATACCATCGTTGCCAGGAGCCACAAATACTCGCTCTACAGAAGGAGCATCATTAAATTTCTTCACTATAGCATGTTCACGTCCACCACTACCAATAACTAGAATGTTCATGTGAAATGCCTCCTCTATTTTTATTGTTTGGGGATAATTTCGATTGTTTTTGAGTGAATATGGGCGGGTTCGTTTTGTTTATGAGCGAGTTTTCGCTGTTTACGAGCATATTTCTCCCTTACGAGCGCTTTCGTCGAGTTTACGGGCGAATTCTACTTGTTTACGAGCGGTTTTTTGCTCTTTACGAGCGTATCTCTCCCTTACGAGCGCTTTCACCTAGTTTACGGGCGAATTCTACTTGTTTACGAGCAGTTTTTCGCTGTTTACGAGCGAATCACTCACTTACCCTACGTACTTTCTCAAATTCACTCCCACACCCTATAAAACGCCCGGCTCATCGCCGAGCGTTTCCCAAATCACTTCTTTAATTAGTGTTTAAAATGACGTACGCCAGTGAATACCATGGCGATGCCGTATTCATTTGCTTTGTCGATAGAATCTTGGTCTTTGATAGAGCCACCTGGTTGGATGATTGCCGTAATTCCAGCAGCAGCTGCTGTTTCCACTGTATCGCTCATTGGGAAGAATGCGTCAGATGCTAGTGCTGCACCTTTTGCTTTATCCCCCGCTTGATCTAAAGCAATTTTAGCTGAGCCGACACGATTCATTTGACCAGCACCTACACCTAATGTCATTTGAGTATCCGTTACAACGATTGCGTTGGATTTTACGTGTTTTACAACTGCCCAGCCTAATTTTAATGCTGCCCACTCTTCTTCAGTAGGCTCGCGATCTGTTGCCACTTTTACATCCGCTTCCGCAAATCCAAAAGCATCGTCTTCTTGAACTAATAAGCCACCTTCTACTGAAACGACTTTTAACTTATCCTGGTTCTCTTGTGCAAAGTTAATCGTCATTAGACGGATGTTTTTCTTTTGCGTTAAAATCGCTAAAGCTTCTTCTGTAAATGAAGGCGCAATAATGATTTCTAAGAAAATGCCACTTAATTTTTCAGCTGTTGCCACATCTACTTCGCGGTTTAATGCAATAATCCCACCGAAAATAGAAGTTGAATCCGCTTCGTAAGCTTTGTCGAATGCTTCTTCAATGCTTGCACCAGTACCTACTCCACATGGGTTCATATGCTTCACCGCAACGGCCGCCGGGATATCAAATTCTTTTACGATTTGTAGGGCTGCATTTCCATCTTGGATGTTATTATAAGATAATTCTTTCCCGTGTAATTGCGTAGCATAAGCTAGTGAAAAATCAGAACCTAAACGTTTTTGATAGAATGCCGCTTTTTGATGAGGATTTTCACCGTAACGCAACGTTTGTTTTAACTCATATGTCATTGTTAAATTTTCAGGGAACTCTTCTTCTGTTAAGTAATTTGAGATGTAAGAATCGTATGCCGCTGTATGACGGAATACTTTTGCCGCCAAGCGTTTACGCGTTTGGAGAGTAGTTGACCCTTCAACCTTTAATTCTTCTAGAACCTTGGTATAATCGTTTGAATCTACAATTACAGTCACATATTGATGGTTTTTCGCTGCAGAACGCAACATTGTTGGGCCACCGATATCGATATTTTCAATCGCATCATCCCATGTTACATTCGGTTTTGAAATTGTTTCTACAAACGGATACAGATTTACACAAACAATTTCAATCGGTTCGATCCCATGTTCATTCATTTGTGCTTGGTGAGATGGATCATCAAATTTGCCTAGAAGACCGCCATGAATTAATGGATTTAATGTTTTCACACGACCATCCAAAATTTCCGGGAATTTCGTTACTTCATCAACAGCCGTAACGGGTACATTGTTGTCTTGCAGCATTTTTTTCGTACCGCCAGTTGATAAAATCTCGTAATCTAAAGCTACCAATTCTTTTGCAAATTCTAATATACCATCTTTGTTAGAAACACTAATAAGTGCACGTTTCGTCACGAAAAAGACCTCCAATTATGTAAGTAAAATATGTAAAACAGTTCGACGTTTCACTAAAGAAACGCAGAAGCTAAACTTAATGAACTAATCTAATTTCATTCTTAAAAAGCTTTTGCAGTGTACTTGTATAGAGCTCATGCTCAAGTGAATGAATGCGGGCTTCTGTTGCCTCGCGATTTCCTTCAACTACCTCTACCGCAGCCTGACTAAGAATAGGACCTGTATCCATTCCTTCATCGACAAAGTGAACTGTTACGCCGGTAATTTTCACCCCATGAGCCATCGCTTGTCCAATGGCATCCTTCCCTGGAAACGAGGGAAGAAGTGAAGGATGAATATTAACGATTCGATTTGAAAAAGCAGAAAGTAAGGTGCTGCCGATTAAGCGCATATACCCGGCAAGGATCACCCACTCAACACCATTCTCCTTCAAAAGAGCAACAATCTCTTGCTCGTAATCCGCCTTTGTTCCATAATGTTTAGCGACAAATGAAAATACCGGAATGTTAAAGCTCTCCGCTCGCTTCACGACAAAGGCATTTGGCTTATCCGTCACAACGATTTCAATTTGAGCATCTAGCTCTCCTCTATCAATTGCTTCTTGAATCGCTTGAAAATTACTACCGCTACCCGAAGCAAACACAGCAATTTTCGTCGTCATTATGCCAAGCTCCCATCATGCTGCCCGTTAAACACAACACCTTCACCTTGAATCACTCGGCCAATTTTGTATGCTTTTTCTCCACTTTCTTCTGCAATGGCAACGACTTTATCAGCCTCAGCAGCTGGCACAGAAAGCACATACCCAATTCCCATATTAAAGACGTTATATAGATCTTTATCAGCTAAAGCGCCTTTGTCTTTTAAGAATTCAAAGACAGGTAATACTGGCCAAGATCCTAAATCGATTTCTGTTGCTAATCCTTCTGGCATCATTCGTGGAAGATTTTCATAAAAACCGCCGCCAGTCACATGCGCCATCCCGTGGATTTCTGCTTGCTTCAAAATTTCCAATACAGGTTTCGCATAGATTTTAGTCGGTACAAGAAGAGCTTCTCCGATTGGCCCAAGATCCTCATAGCCTTCTACAACCGCATCAACTGCGTAGCCATTATCGGCAAAAACGATTTTGCGAACTAACGAATAGCCATTGGAATGTACACCACTAGAAGCAAGACCAATTAGGACATCGCCTTCAGCAATTTTTTCCCCCGTCACGACATCCGCTTTTTCACAAGCGCCCACTGCAAAACCAGCTAAATCGTATTCATCTTCATCATAAAGTCCTGGCATTTCCGCAGTTTCTCCACCGATTAGAGCACTGCCAGCTTGCACACAGCCATCTGCTACGCCTTTTACGATTTGTTCAATTTTTGCAGGTTCAGCTTTTCCAACTGCCACATAATCTAAGAAGTAAAGCGGCTCTGCACCTTGCGCAACGATGTCATTCACACACATTGCCACACAATCTACGCCAATTGTATCGTGCTTGTCGACCATAAATGCAAGCTTTAACTTTGTTCCTACACCATCAGTACCTGAAATTAGAAC
>Ga0182745_1001340_pt1 | contig 23911 bp, 19 predicted proteins | sample eDN3rd30CKraftBY_FD_128523 | JGI IMG/M metagenome (GOLD analysis project Ga0182745, IMG submission 128523) | Enriched backyard soil microbial communities from Emeryville, California, USA - eDNA 3rd pass 30_C Kraft BY (version 2) (version 2) | ecosystem: Environmental > Terrestrial > Soil >... | reverse complement strand
TCAAGGCGCCGGACAAAGGGATTGCGCACGACTTCAAGCAGTTCGAGCCACGCTGCAAGATCGCCTGCCTCGGCCGCACCCAGCGCCGCCTCGACCAGATGGTTGCGCGGGATATAGAGCGGATTCACCGCATCCATTGCATCAGCGCGATTCAGCGGCGCGTCGGTCTCGCGCGCCAGCCGCGCCCACCAGTCGGCGATCCACGGCACCATCGCCTCAGCGTCAGGCAATTGCGCCTCGAGCTCCGATCCGTCGCCGCGCAGCATCATCGCGAGACCACGAAAGAACAGGGTGAAATCGACCTGGTGGCGTTCGAGCTCGGCGAAGAGCGCGTCGAACAGCGCGACATCGCCGTCCTGTGCCTCGGCCAGCCCCAGCTTCGTGCGCAACCGCCCATGCCAGACCGCAGCAAAGCGGCCCGGAACCTCGGCCACCAGCGCCTTCGCCGCCTCGACATCGGCGGCATCGACCGAGTGGATCGCGGGAAGCAGCGCTTCGGCAAAGCGCGCCATATTCCAGTGCATGATCTGCGGCTGGCGGCCATAGGCGTAGCGGCCATGGGCGTCGATCGAGCTGAACACGGTGTTGGCGGCAAAGCGGTCCATGAAGGCGCACGGACCATAGTCGATCGTCTCGCCCGAAATCGCGACATTGTCGGTGTTCATCACCCCGTGAATGAAACCGACGCCCAGCCAGTGCGCGACGAGATCGCATTGCAGCCCGATCACCCGGTCGAGCAGGGCAAGATGCGGATTGGGCGCCTCGACAAGGTCAGGGAAATGGCGGCGGATGCTATAGTCCGATAGCTGGACGACATGATCGGCGCCGAAATGTGCGGCGAAGAACTGGAAGGTGCCGACGCGGATGTGGCTGCTCGCGACGCGGGTCAGCACCGCGCCGGGATGTGCGCGTTCGCGCTGGACCCGGTCGCCGGTCGCAACGGCGGCCAGCGCGCGCGTCGTGGGCACGCCCATCGCCGCCATCGCTTCAGAGACGAGGAATTCGCGCAGCACCGGACCGATCGCGGCTTTGCCGTCGCCATTGCGCGAGAAGGGCGTCGGTCCCGATCCCTTGAGTTGCACGTCGAAGCGCGCACCGTCGGGCGCGACGATTTCTCCAAGCAGCAGCGCGCGGCCGTCGCCGAGTTGCGGCGAGAAATGCCCGAACTGATGCCCGGCATAAGCGAGCGCCAGAGGGTTTGCGCCATCGGGCAGTTCCTGCCCCGAAAAGAGACGCGCGATCACCTCGTCGCCCGCGCCGGCACCGTCGATCCCGAGCCGGCTCGCAAGCGCATGATTGAAGGCGAGCAGCTTCGGCGCCGCGGGCTTCGCGGCTTCGGCGGGGGCGTAGAAGCCTTCCATGGCGCCATGAAAACTATTGTCGAACGCGAGATCCATCGCCTCTATGTCGAGCGCGACCGCCGCGATTGCAAGCACCCGATGGGACTTCCGCATAGCTCGCCCCTTCCTGATCGGTTAACGCGCTGTTTTCCAAACCATGGCAAAGAGCGCTCGACGAACCCGGTTGATCTTCGGCGGGCGGATCGGCACAGGAGCGGGCATGAAGGTCTTCGTTACCGGCGGAGCGGGCTATATCGGCAGCCATACGCTCGTCCAGTTGCTGTCCGCGGGTCACGAGGTCTGCGTCTTCGACAATTATTGCAACAGCTCACCGATCGCGCTCGCGCGGGTTCGCCAGCTGACCAATCGCGACATGCGCGTGGTCGAGGCCGACATCTGCGATGCCGACGCGCTGACGGGCGCAGTGACGGATTTTGCACCCGACGCCGTAATCCATTTCGCCGGATTGAAAGCCGTCGGGGAATCGAACGATATTCCGCTGCGTTATTATCAGACGAACGTCAGCGGAACGATGAACCTGCTCGGCGCGATGGACGCCACGGGATGCCGGCGCATCGTCTTTTCCTCCTCGGCCACGGTGTATGGCGAGGCGCATTATCTGCCGTTCGACGAAAATCATCCGATCGCGCCAACCAATCCCTATGGCCGCACCAAGGCGATGGCCGAGGGCGTGATCGCCGATTGGACGCGCGCCACCCCCGATGCTTCGGCCGTCCTACTGCGCTATTTCAACCCGGTCGGAGCACATGAATCGGGCCGGATCGGCGAAGACCCGGACGGTATCCCCAACAATCTGATGCCCTTCGTCGCGCAGGTCGCGATCGGGCGCCGCGAAAAGCTGGCGATCTTCGGCGACGATTATGCAACGCGCGACGGCACTGGCGAACGCGATTATATCCATGTCGTTGACCTCGCCGACGCGCATCTCGCCGCGCTTGGATATGCGATGGGCACGGCGGGCTGCGAGGCGATCAACGTCGGCACCGGGAACGGCATCACGGTGAAGGAGCTGGTCGCTGCCTACGAGCGGGCGTGCGGGCATCCGCTCGCTACCGAAATCGCAGCGCGCCGCGCCGGCGACGTGGCCATGAGCTACGCCGCGACGGGCAAGGCCGAGCGTCTGCTAGGCTGGAACGCCCGGCTGGATGTCGATGCGATGTGCAGGTCGTCGTGGCACTGGCAATCGGACAATCCAGAAGGCTTTCCCTCGGCGGAATAGATCGAAAGCAGCGACGGACCGGCCTTCGCACGCGGCGCATGACAGCCTGCCGATTGAATTTATTGCCATCTTCGCTACTCTCGCGCCGAAACACCCACGATATGATGGGCGCGGTCGCATGGATTTCGCATAAGAAGGCTGGAATGATTTGATGGGGCACGAGCAGGGATGGCACGATGTGCCGGCGCGGATCGTCAACCTCGTCCTCAACCAGACGCGCGATCAGCGACGGTTGATCGCGGCGTTGATGGACGGGGCGCTTTGCGTAATAGCCGTTTGGATCGCCTATTCGCTTCGCGTCGGCAGTTGGAGCCTCTTTTCGCCCCCTGTTTCGAGCTTTGCGGTCGTGGCGCTGCTGTTCTGGTATCCGATTGCGCTCATGCTCGGCGTCTATCGCTCGCTCATACGCTTTTCGGGCGCAAGGACGGTCGCGGGTCTCGCCGCGGCCTGCGCGATGCTGACGATCCCGCTTCTCATCGTCTTCGTCGTCTTTCGCTGGCCGGTGGTGCCGCGCACCCTTGCGATCCTGCATCCGATCATCTTTCTGATGCTGCTCGCATCGAGCCGGATCACGATCCGCTTCATCCTGCTGGACCTCCTCAACATCGTGTCCACCAAGGCGCGCCGCGTGCTCGTCTACGGCGCAGGCCGGGCGGGTCAGCAGCTCGCGCTTTCGCTCCGCCACGAATCGCAAGTCTATCTCGTCGGCTTCGTCGACGACGATCTGCGCCTCGACGGGCAGCGGCTGGACGGAATCCCGGTGTTCGGGTCGCACCGACTGGAAACCATCCTGGGAGACACCGACGTCGACGAAGTGCTACTCGCTATCCCCAGCGCCTCGCGCACGCGCCGACGTGAGATCATCGAACGACTGCAAAAGACCGATGCCTATGTTCGTTCGCTCCCCAGCCTGACGCATATCATCGAGGGTTCGATCACGGTGAACGATCTGCGCGAGATTCAGATCGACGAACTGCTCGGACGCGAGGCGGTGGCCCCCAACGAGGTGCTGATGGGCAAGACGATCGTCGGAAAGACGGTCATGGTATCGGGCGCCGGTGGCTCGATCGGCAGCGAACTCTGCCGTCAGATCCTTCAATGCCACCCGAAAAAGCTGATCCTGCTCGAACAGTCGGAGTTCGCGCTCTATGCTATCGAGCAGGAGCTTTTGAGCAGTATCCGGTCCGCGGAACAGGATGTATCGCTGGTGCTCGAACTCGCCAATGTCGCCGAACGGTCGACGATGATGCGTGTCTACAAGCATCATCGTCCAGACACGGTGTTCCACGCCGCAGCCTACAAGCACGTTCCGCTGGTCGAGGCCAATCCGCTATCGGGGATGCGAAACAATGTCATGGGGACATTGCACAGTGTCGAGGCTGCAGAGACTTATGGCGTCACGAACTTCACGCTAATCAGCACCGACAAGGCTGTGCGGCCAACGAATATCATGGGCGCCTCGAAACGGGTCTGCGAGCTCATTCTCCAGGCGCGCGCCAGCGAAAAGTCCCAAAGCTCGACGATTTTCAGCATGGTCCGGTTCGGTAACGTGCTCGGATCAAGCGGATCGGTGGTGCCGCTCTTCCAGGCCCAGATCGCCGCGGGCGGCCCGATCACGATCACGCACCGCGAGATCACCCGCTATTTCATGACGATCCCGGAAGCCGCACAACTCGTCATCCAGGCCACGGCGATGGCAAAGGGAGGCGAGGTGTTCGTCCTCGACATGGGCCAGCCGGTCCGGATTCTCGACCTCGCGCGCACCATGATCCGGCTCTCGGGCCTCAGTGTTCGCGACGCGGAGCAACCCGACGGCGATATAGACATTGTCGAAACCGGCCTTCGTCCGGGCGAGAAACTCTACGAAGAACTGCTGATCGGCGACAATCCCGAACCGACGATTCACCCGCGCATTCTGCGCGCGCAGGAAAAGCTGTGGTCTTGGCACGAAATGAAACGGGCGCTTGACGAGATCGACGCGGTCATCCGGGGAAGCGGCGATCCGCACGCGATGATACAGGTTATCGCGCGGCTGGTTCCCGAATATACGCCCGATACGACGTGGCGCGACCGGCTGGCGACACCCTCATCCGCGGATCACCCATGACCCGTCATCTTGAAGACGCCCGGTCCCTTGAACCTGGTAAGATGATCTACGGACCATCGGATCGGAATGGAATTGTCGATCAGGTTGAGGCGGTCCAACGTGACCAGGGGAAGCACTCCCCCCGTGCTCCCATTTCTCGTGAACCACATGATGCGAGTCTTGGGATGCGCCTTTACGATGTCGAGGCTAAGGCGCAGTTCGATATCGGCCCGGGCAAGATTTCTGGGACGCCACGCCACCATTCGGGTGGCTGTTGGCGCGTAAATTTGCAAACTGACCTCGGTTACGCCGCCATAGCGGGCATGCATGCCATAGTCTGACTGGTGCAGCGCTCCGACCTTTGGAGAAAGATCGGCGCTTCCGGTCGTCCGCAACAGGCCGGTGATCCTGAAATCATGTCCGTGCATTTCAGCCAGAACCACCGGCGGACTCGCGCTTTTGATAAACTCGCCATGGGCCTCGTTCTTGTTGCCGCCCATTATGACGCCATTGGCAAACGTGCCGCGTAGACTGCAATATTCGGCGTTGCCGTGGATATTGCCTCCCGCCAGGCCGGCAACCGGATGGCTACCAGCCTTACCCTCGAAATGGATGTCGCGGTTCATCCCGACCTTGCCGCCGTCCGTTTTGCCGCCACCGATGGCAAGCCCGCTGAAATGACCGTAACACTCGCCAAGCAGGCGCACCTCCTGGCTATTTGCCAGGACACAGCCATAGGGATTTGTGCTCTCGGCCGCCGTCTGGTGCGCACGCACATTTTCGCCGGACATCTGATAACAATCGGTGATAGATAGCGCTGCCAGTCTTCCCCCTTCGATTCGGATATTGCTTATCGTCGCCCCGTCAAGGCTTGCGAACTGCACCGTATAGCCGACGTCGTCGCGGCCGATGACGGTCAGCGACGCGCATCCTTGCGTGAAGCGATCCCCTGCCCGCTTCCAGACTTCGGTTGCATTCGCGGGATAATCATCGCGGCACCCGTTCTCGACAGCGATCCCGGTGGCATCGATCACCCGCGCGACCCGGAACATCTCGCCCTTGCGGTAATAAGGGCGATATCCATTCCCCGCGAAATCTTCGGTCCCCGACAATTGAAAAGCATCGCCTGCTCGCAAGCCATGCGGCCCGGAAAATCTCAGCGTGCGCTCGCCCATCGCCAGATTCCGCAACAGGTTCGGCAGTTTCGTCCTTGCCGCTCCATTCACCTGCACGCAAATCTTGTCAGGAAAGTTCGCAGGATTTGCCTCCCGGAAATCGAGAACGACGTCGCCGCCCTCCAGGATGCCCGGCGGAATCACAAGCGGCCTGGAGACCTTATACGTCCCCCCAGGCAAGGAAGCGCGGCCCGTCCTGGCCATGTCGCTGAAAAGCGCGATGAGCGCGTCGCTATCATCGCCGTGAGGATCGTCCGGCAGGGCCTCGCGCGCATTCGCACATCTGTGGATGGCGGGCGCAAGCGCCATGCCCGCAAGAATCGCGAAAGTGTCTCGACGCTTGATCGTCATGCGATTTGCCTGGTCTCCACTTGATATCGATGGACAGTTTAGTGTCGCCGATCCCTCCTTAGCGCTACGCCGCGCGGAGCACTACGTCTGCAGTCAATGCAATCTGTTCGCCGGTCGGCCTCTGATACACCGGCTATATCAAGTGAATTCCTCCGGCGCGCGCGACCGGCAATCGCTGGAACGGACGTAAATAACGATCGCCGCTCGCCGGCAACCACCATCCGACGGGATCAGGGCGCGACATGATCGCCGCGTCCGCCACCAACGAACGTGATCCAGATCAACCTGATATCTCGCGCCAATGACATGTCACGCAGATATTCGGCGTCATTCTCCGCCAGTTTCTGCGGGTCCGACATGTCTATCCCGGCGACCTGGGACACGCCTGTAATTCCGGGCCGTATCGCCGCCAATCCACGCTCGCGACGGGCAAGAACAAGCGCTGTCTGCGATGGGAGGCACGGACGCGGCCCGACAAAGCTCATCTCGCCTTTCAACACATTCCATAGTTGCGGCAATTCGTCCAGTTTGAGCCGTCGCAACCACTTGCCAAGCGGCGTTACCGCGTCCCTATTCACCTGATGCGTCGGAAGATCCGCTGTTCCGATGTACATCGTTCGAAGCTTCAGGCATTCGAATGGTCGCTCGTCGAGCCCCACACGCGTTTGCCGAAAGATCGCAGGCCCCTTCGATCCTGACCGAATGGCCACGACGCAGACAGCAAGGAACGGGGTAGAAACCAGCAAGCCGAACAATGCCAGGACGATATCCATCAAGCGTTTCAAGACGATGATCCGATAAGTTGTGCGAGTCGACCATCGAAGGAACGGTACAGTTCGCCCGATTTGCGTATGGACGCGCGAAGACTAGGGAAATCCGGAATAGAGAACGTGGAAAAGAAACGGGAAGGGTCAAGGACCAGATCGCCCATCAGACCATCAACCAATTGCTGCCTGCCCGTCAATCGGCCGGCCAGATGCAACATCGCTTCGGGACAGGAAAACAAGCGAGGGGCCATTCCCATACCAGCACGAAGCTCCGTCAATATGTCCGCCGTAGAGATCGCAAAGGGGTCCGCGATGCAATAATTTCCGCTCTTTATCGGCTTCGGTTCTTGCGCACATATTGCCCCGATCGCCGTCACCAGCAAATCGATGGAGACAATCGATCGTCGATTTCTTGCGGTCCTGAAGGGCAAGGGAACTCCGGAGTGCGCAAGCCGTTGCAACTTCCCCCAATTCCCCCCCGCATCATATCCCAGCACCAGGGGCGGTCGAAGCGAAACAACGCAAACCCCCTCTTCGGCCAATGCTGCGACATGCCGTTCCGCCGCCAATTTGGAACGACCGTAAGCTGTCACAGATCGCGGTTCGGTCGTGTCGTCGACGACCTGATCGCTCGAATTCGCGGTAACCGCGGCGATACTGCTCAGATGGAGGAGAAGTGGAATCTTCGATCGACGGATGCCCTCGGCCAATTGCAGGGCACCGATTGCATTGGCCTCCTGAAATGCCGCCTCTTCCGTCCTTGATGGCGCGTGCGCCAAGCCGGCCAAATGCACGACGGCCCCGGCTCCGGCAAGACCTTCACCCGCCATGACCGACGCGTAGGGGATAAGATCGGCTGCCGGATGATCAGGAAATACTCGCCGGGCACGGCCGACATCGCGAACTGCGAGCGTCAACCGAAATTCCTTCTTCAGCAAGGCGGCAACCAGGTTACGACCGATAAAGCCGGTGGCGCCGGTAATGACGATCCGCCTAGACATATTGTGTCATACGGTCCTGTTTGCCCGCAAGGCGACCTTTCCATTCGCCCGGCCGAAAGTGGGAAGATCGGAGGCAGGGTTGCGCTCGGCGCATATTGATACCACTCTGCCCATTCATAATATGGCACAAGGCGCCAATACCCGCGATCATCGGGACATCATCCTAAAATAGTTCGGCATAAATTCTTGCGAGAGCGGCATAATCATGGTGCCTTCGGACGAACGTCAAGCCCCGCTCTCCCATTTCCCGCAACTCAGTGCGATCCATATCCGCAAGGCGGATAAAGGCTTCGGCGACGGCAACAGGATCGCCCGGTTCGACAGTGAGGCCGCATCCTGCCTCGGTCACCGAATCATTACCCACCCGCATCGCTGACACGATCGGCAATTTCGCCAGCATATAGTCATGAAGCTTGTTCGGGCTGACACCGTGCATGAAAATAGGTTTAGGCTTCAAAGATATATAGCCGACATCGGCTTTCTGCATCAAGCCAATCGCATGGGATTTCGGCACTTGTGGATAGATCGCAACACGCTCTTCCAGCCCAAGATCCGAGACCATTCCGGCAATTTGCTGCTGCATCTCTCCTCGTCCCACCACGAGGATGCGAATCCTATCGTTGCCGCGCGAGCGGAGTTCGGCCGCAGCCCGGACGAGAATATCGATATTGTTGGGAGGGCCGAGCGCGCCCGCATACAGAGCGACGAACATCCCTTCCTGATGCCACTGCATCAATCGCCGATAGGCCGGCTCGTCCGGCTCGACGACGGCTTCTTCCTGTGCATCCACGCCGTTGGGAATATAGTGCCAACGATCGGCATCAGCCCCTCGCTCACACATATAGGTACGAGATGCGGGGTGAAGCGACACCACATGGTCGGCGTGTCGATATGCGTATCGCTCAACCCATCCCGTCCCGATGACCAACGGATGGTACGGGCTTACATCCGCCAGTTCCACAAGGCTCAGCGGCCACAAATCGCGCACCTCAAAGATCGAAATCGCATCATAGCGTTTCGCCAGTCGATGGACCGCCAGAAACATATAAGGATGCGGACTCGATCCAATAATCGCGTCGGGAACCCCGTATCGCGCGACAAGCCGGTCAGCGTCGCGCAAAAGACCGAATGAGAAGTCCGCCATATTGAGCAGGCGCGCAAGCCCGTTGTTCGGATAAGCGCGCGCCTCGATGAAATGGTAAGAGACATCGTCGATGCGCTTTTCGCCAGGCGCTTGCGGAGCATCCATCAAATGATGGAAGGTCGGGGACAGGATCGTCGTGCGAATTGACTGCAAACGCCAGTTTTGAGCAAGATAAAAGGCGCGACTGAACCGACCGATTCCCGGCCCTCCCGCATAGGGGTGAACATACCAGATATTTTTGTGGACGGGTGGAATGGACTCAGGGGTCGACGGCATGCTCGCCAAATCCGGGGAACCAGACATGATTGATTTTATTCTCCGATTGGAAACATGAGAACGGAACGGCCGTCGACGACGCGATGGCCTCGGTCTATCTGATCGCGCAAGTCGTCACAAGGCAATGGAGCCTGCCAGAGGATAGTATGCGCCGGATCGCAGCGACGCATATTCGATCGAAGAGCAAGCCGACATTATTTTCCGGACACCCCAGCGCCCCCAATCCTCCGAGCGAGCCAGGGCACGTGAATCTTCAGCATATTTTCACGATAGTCCGCCAATAGATATTCATCCCCCGCGTGTCGCGGCAGGCAAAACCCCTAAGATGGACGACGAAATGAATCAGGACCGGCAGGCGCAGCACGGCAATCGCAAGGTCTTCATCACGGGAACGGCCGGCTTCATCGGCTTTCATCTCGCCAATATCCTGCTCGCCGAGGGTTTTCGCGTCCACGGTTATGACGGCATGACGGATTATTACGACGTCGCCCTGAAACGGCGGCGCCACGAGATATTGAAACAACAGACTGGCTTCAGCGCGACCGAGGCGATGCTGGAGGATTGGGACTGTCTTTCCGGAGTCGCCGGCGATTTCGCACCCAACGTCATTGTTCACCTCGCCGGACAAGCGGGCGTGCGATACAGCCTCGAAGAGCCGCGCTCCTATATCGAGAGCAATGTCGTCGGCACCTTCAACGTCATGGAAATCGCCCGGACAGAGGCCGTAGATCACTTGCTGATGGCGTCCACCTCATCCGTCTATGGCGCCAATGACGAGATGCCCTTTACCGAGATGGAAAAGGCCGACGCACAGCTCACCATCTATGCCGCGACGAAAAAGGCGAATGAGAGCATGGGCCATGCCTATGCCCATCTATGGAACCTGCCGACGACGATGTTTCGCTTCTTCACTGTCTATGGCCCCTGGGGGCGCCCCGACCTCGCTCCTTCGCGCTTCGCCGACGCGATCCTGAACGGCCGCCCCATCGACATCTATAACCACGGCGACATGTATCGGGACTTTACCTATGTGGAGGACCTGGTCCGCGCAATCCGCCTGCTGATCGACGCCGCCCCAGTTCGCCCCGCATCGAAGGACGATGTTCCCGAGGGCGACAGCCTGTCCCCCGCGGCGCCTTTCCGCATCGTCAACATCGGCAATTCGGACAAGGTGCGGCTGCTGGATTTCGTTGACGCGATAGAGGCAGAGCTGGGGATCAAGGCGGTCCGCAATTACATGCCGATGCAAAAGGGCGATGTCCATGCGACCTGGGCGGACACGTCGCTGCTGCAACGCCTCACCGGCTATCGGCCCCAAACCGATTTTCGCGACGGGGTCGCGCGTTTCGCCGTCTGGTATCGCGACTATCACGGGAAATAGGAATCACGCTATTTTCCCAGTGAATCGACGAGATGTCCTACGATCTTCCGCGCCGCGTCGCCCTGACCATATGGGGTCACCGCTCTGCCTTCGCTACCCAGCGCAGCGCGAAATGCCTCGGCCATGGCCGCTGTCGACGCCGGTGGAGCCAGACGGTTCCATCCGGCATCGATGAGCTCGGTCCATTCGGTTTCATCACGCAGCGTCACACACGGCACCTTGTGGAAAAAGGCCTCCTTCTGCACACCGCCTGAATCGGTTGCGATCAGAGCGGCGAATTTCTCCAGTTGCACCATTTCCAAGTAGCTGACGGGATCCACGATCCGGATGACCTTTTCCGCATCGTTCCAGCGATTGGTTGCGGACAATATGGCCTTGGTCCGGGGATGCACCGGCCAGACGACCGGGACGAGCTTTGCCAGATCGATCAACGCATCGACAATATTCGCCAGCCGCTGCGGATCGTCAGTATTCTCGGCCCTGTGAACCGTAGCGAGAGCGTAGGATTTAGGTGCGAGATTCCATTTCTGCAGCACTCCATCGCTGTCGTTCACGCGGCTGCCGTGCAGCAACGCCACGTCGAACATCACATCGCCGACATTGCGGATGCGGTCGTCCGCCACGCCCTCTTTGCGCAGATGTTCGCAAGCCTCCTCGGTGGGCGCGAACAGCCAGTCCGAAATGCGGTCGGCCAATATGCGGTTGATCTCCTCAGGCATCCGCATGTTGAAGCTGCGTAGCCCCGCTTCGACATGGGCGACGGGAATATGGAGTTTCGCGGCAGCCAGCGCGCCTGCAAGCGTCGAATTGGTATCGCCGTAAACCAGCACCGTATCGGGGCGAAGGTCGAGCAGGAGACGTTCGATCCCTTCCAGCATCCGGCCCGTCATTGCGCCATGCGAACCGCCATGCACCTCCAGATTATGGTCGGGGCGGGGAATCCCCAACTCCTCAAAGAATATATCGGACATGTTGGCGTCATAATGCTGGCCCGTGTGGATGATGATTTCATCGACTTGGGGAGTCCCCTTGACGACCGCAGACACTGCGCTTGCCTTGATGAATTGCGGCCTCGCACCGACGATGGTGACGATCTTCAACGTAGAGGTCATGCAAAAATATCCGTGTAAAGTTGCAAAAGTTTCTTTTCCTCGACCGACCAATTGAAAATTTCCTGGACGGCGGCACGACCGTTGCGTCCCATCTGTTCGGCTCGCTTGCGGTCGGATATCAACGCATCGATCGCGGCCGCGATAGCATCGGGATCATCGGGATCGACGCAGAGGCCGCAATCATGGCCGAGGACGATCTCTCGCCAAAGCGGAAAATCGGATGCGATCACCGGAATGCCGGCCGACATATATTCGAACATCTTGACCGGCAATGAATCCAGATACGCCGGTGTCGGACGAAGCGTAACGAGACCCGCCATTGATCGCCCCAGCACATCACGAACGCCAGCTCGATCCTGAAAACCGTGATCATGGACATTCCGCCAGCCGGCCGAGCTCTTGACGATCGATTCAAGCGCCTTGTCTTCGAACCTGCCCACCAGATTCAGCTTGGCGCCCGACCGTATGCGCTCGAGCGATCGGATCAGGGGAATAATACCCCTGACCGCAGAGATGCCGCCCACATAGGCAATCTCGTCGGCCTTGCCCTCCCAGGGACGTTTAATCTCCAATTCACCGATTCGTGGAAAATTGTTGATGTTGGCGACCCGCTTCGCGGTTTTGCGAAATTTTTCGGTGATGACCGGCGTCGCGCCGATAACGGCGTCGAACCGTGACGCTGCCGCCCTCTCATATTTCGCAAAAACGGCCGAGAGGAGGCGAAGCGCCCAACGGTTCAGATACGGCTTGCTCAGCAGTTGTTTGGGCACATCCTCGTGAAAATCGAAGACGACCCGTTTGCCGTGCCGTTTCAGCGCCAGGCCGATGGGTATCAATTCGGGATCGTGCAGGTGATAAAGGTCCGCATTCAGGGCAAAAGCTTGCGCTTTGACCCGCCGGGTCGCCTTGATCATCCGTCCGAGCCGTCCACCCGGACGGCCGACGTCCAGAACGCGCACCTCATTATCGCAATGCTCGTCACCTTTCCCATCGGCAACCACAAGGGCCACCGCGTAGCCATTGGCTGCGAGACTGTTGCAAAGCTTCCAGAAAATCCGCGTATCGTAACGCTGATGGACCGACGTCAGATGCACGATGAGGCGTGTCGGGGCAATGGCCATGCAGCTTGTCCGTTTCATTCTTCAGAGTCGACAGGTATGGTCGGCGCGGTGGCGCCCGCAGAATTATCCCGACCTATTATCCGGCTTCCATCAGGCGCGACCGCCGGACGCGCTTCGGCGACTCCGTATCGGCGCTCTCGGGCGGGCTGATGACAACGAGAAGCAACAGAGAAACCAGCAGACCATGCGTCAAAAACATCGTCAGAAGGTCAGCAGCTCGTAACATGCTGACCACCTGCCCCACCGTCGCAGCGGCGACGAAGGACTGACCCAGATGGCGACCATAGGTCTGGAATATAGAAAAAATGCCCCCCACCCCCGCAGCATAGATGAGCACGCCCACGACGCCCGCTTGTGAGAAACCGCTGCCGATGAAGCCGGCGTTCGCGCTCACGTCCGGGTCGGAAAAATAGACCTCACCAATAAGATTTGGAGCAGATATCGCATAATAATCCGGAACCAGGCCAAATGTTATAGATGATGATGACCAATAATATTTCGGACTTCCGGTAAAAAATTCGATATAGTGATAGTCCAGCAAAGGCGGAATCATCAAAACACGACGAATCAGCAGCGTATTATACCAATCAAGTCCCAAACCATGCCCACCTGATACCGAGTATATTTCACTTGCGATACCAAAAGACAGCATAGCAATAACAATATAAATAATAGTTGAATATCTATTATATTTGGAAAGAAAGATATAGAATCCCGTAACGACAAATGGATAAAACAGGATAGATTTATGGCTGGTGAATCCAAACAGCATGATGGACATGAAAAAGAAAACGGCAGTAAACGGATAAAGTCGATAACGCAGGGAAAGCACCACCCCGACAGGTATGATGATGCTGGAAAATATGGATATCAGATAGCCGAAAATCCCCGGCAGATCATCGGCCGCTTCACGTCGAAACTCGTAGACGCGCGCTATGTCGAGATTGAAGTTCCTGAAACCGCCGAAAACATAGAAGAATATCAACAACCATATCGTCAGGACCGCCAGGAACCACATCAACGGCTTTGCCGGAACGCTGGCTAGGGAGAAACGTGGAATCGGAATGGCACTCACCGCATATACGACCGCAAAGGCAAGCACGATGATCGACACGGTATAGGTCGGTCCATCGGCATAGGTATAAATTGTCAGCGAGGGCAACATATAGACCGTGAGCGACAGATTCAGAAGAAAGGCCCGCACGCTGAACGACTGTGGCGTGAACCAGACGAATGCCGTGATGATGGCAAGCGACGCGGCAAATTTATACGGATTGAACGCGTCGATAAAACCCATATAGCCCCAATAGGGCGCAAGATAATAACGATAGGATGCGATATAAAGGCCAAACAGCGCGAGATAGAGGATCAGCATCCAGGCCTTGTGATCCTGACGTCCGCTCTCGACGCCGGCGTCGGCGCTCCTCCAGCCAGTCGCTACCCGGCGCAACGTCGCAGGATCGACGGTATCTGCTGATGAAAACGGCATTTCAACGATCTTTCCGAATGATTTCCTGGAAGAAAGCGCGATCCGCCTTAGTGAGTAACGAGGAATTGTGCCACAGCAGGGTAAAGTCGCCACCGTATTTCAGAGCACGGGATCTCAGTTGTTGCATCAGGCCCATGGCCGCGCGGGAATGGCCCAGGCCCAGATACGCATCGGCGAGAACCGACCCTTCCATGAGGATCAACGGACGTTGCCTCAGTTCCAACGGGGCATGACGCTGCCAACTCCACATCGTGAATGAATGCGACGTTCCATAACGGAATCCCGGGCGGTCGGCAAAGGAACCCGTCGTATCATAAGCGTAGCCTGCCGCATCGAGTTCGTCTGGAGTCCGGCAAGCATCCCAGCGCAGATAATGTTGCCGGTTTCCGACGATATCTGCGTCGACGCCAGCCTTCCCGCATGCATCCGCCAGCCTGGACCGTTCACGGCGTATCCGCTCTCCGTCGCGATAGCTGTTGTAGCTACCGTGCACTCCGATCTCATGGCCCCGCCCCGCCATTCCGGCAATGAGCGCAAGCACGCGAGGTTCGTCGATCTCGTAGCTTCCGTCGATTGCGCCGGCCGAATGATCGGGGATGAAATAAAAGGCGGCGGCATGGTCTTCGCGCTCGCAGACATCCATATACCAGTCGAACGTGTAATAAGGATCGAAGCGCAGATCGCCCCGACGATGCGCGAAGAAGTTCCGCGTTCGGCGCAAGGCCAATCGGGGAGAGCGGCGCCGGCCCAAATCGCCGCCGATCGACCGCACCAGCGCTTTCAGGCTGGAGCCGACCCGGTCAAACGGCTGATCGACATCGCACGTTACGCGGATGCGGCCCTCGCGACGCCGGCGCGTCAATCCCGGCCATAGCCGCTTCATCATGACCCATAACAATTCGCAATATTCATCGACGATCGGCCGATACAGAAAATCGCCCTTCCACGCGAGCGAAGCGATCGCCGGGAAACGGTCGTGCCTGTCGCGGTCGGGCAGCGCCGCCTCCTCGAACTGCGACAGCATCAGGAAAATCGAACCGAAGATATCGATGCCGCATTCGATGGAGGTGTCCGACAATGCGATGTCGCCGCTGCCGAACAATAGGGGCAATGAGCCTTCGAGATCGGCTTCCGGCAGCGCTTGCGTGGCATCGAGCAGCGGCAACGGCACCGATGGAAGCTGTTTTTTCCATTCGGCCCTGTCGGCGTCGAGATCGGGAAACAGCGACGGCATCGCCAGCCCATGCCCGGACATAGTCAGGGAAATTTGCCCGTCTGCCCCATCCGCAACCTCGAAGGTCAAGCCCAACATTTCGCCCAGGACGATATCGGCCACCCAGCGCAGGGGAGCCGTCCGGGATGAAGGAAGAGTCAGAAGCAGGATCATCGGTTTCGCAGGTTTCGTAGCAGGGTCACGGCGCGATGGGGCACAAAAAGCTTCGCCGCAGGCCCTTGCCACGCTCCCGGGGCAAAACGGATTTCTCCGCCCTGCACAATCCCCGGCAATTTCAGAAGGAAGCCGGGCCCGCGCTGCAAGACCCGGTGCATGAAGATCATGCGGCGACAGGGACCGCCGACGGGCGTCGCGTCGAACAACAGTTGCGGCAGCAATGGCTCGTTACGAAAGGCGAATTCCGTCGACGCCCAGAATTTCGCATTTACCTCCATGAACACATAATCATCGCGCCGCGGGCAATATTTGAACTCCACCAGCCCCCAGCCGCTGAAGCCCGCGTGCCGTATCAGCCGCTCCACATGACCAAGCAGCCGCTCGTCGGCGACCCGTTCGATGATGGCCGCAGACCCGCCGGACGCCGGATAGCTTTCAACCTCCCGATGGGCGTGCGCGGCGAGCAACCGGCCTTCCGCCGCGACGATGCCGACACCATAGGTGCCGGGGCTGTCGATATATTCCTGAAAGATCAGGTCGCCAAGGTCATCGGGCAGATCCCCACGCTGGCGGGCGAGCCCGCGCCGGCCGCCGCCTTCGGTCGCCGATTTGAAGAAGACCGGGAAAGATTCAATGGCATCGGCGCTGTACCAGGTTTCCGGCACGGGGACGCCGGCCACCAGCGCGGCATCAATCGACCATGGTTTGTCATAGAAGCGCAAAGCCTCTCGCGACATCGTCACTTCGCCAAGACGAATATCGCCGCATTCGAGCAGAAGGGCCGTGGACAGCGCTCCGGTCGGTATCATGTGCGATGAATTCCTGGCCTCTTCTTTATGAAACGACCGGATCGTATCGAATGGGTAACGGAACAGCGGCTTCACCTCGCCCGGCATCAGAGCGCCCGTCAGGCGCCGCGCGGGGTTGGACCGGCGAAGCAGCTCTCCAATCGCCTTCGACTGATCAAGGCCTGGCGACAAAATCACGATTTCGTCAGCCATGATCGCTAAAACCCTTGTTGTGAACGATCAGATAGTCCGGTCGCAGGCTGGCATCGGGATGCTGTTCAATCGCATAGCTTCGCTTTTGCAGCCGCCCTTTCCTCATCTCGACGTCGCGCGCGATCAGATAGGCTGCGGAGGAAGCGAAACGGGTTTCGAGATGTGCATGCCGATCAAGTAGGCTTCGCTTTGCCGCCTGATAGCGGCCAAGCGACGCCATTCCATGGACCGCGCAGATCAGTTGGAGTTTTGCCGGACGATAATCATCGGAAAAACGAAAGGGAAAAGCATTGCACGACGAATATTCGAAGGCCCCCTCGCGCTCCCTCTTTGGGTTCCAGCGCAACAACTGCGACAGGCTTGAACGGATCATCCGCTTGTACAGAAATCGCTGCTTCTCCCCGGCCAGCGCCTTGCCGGCGGGGGGCATGGGAACATCGGACAGGATGCCGCCGCCCATAGCCCCCGGAAAACTTTTATCGTTGAAGCTAACGACGCAGCGGATGATATCCCTCGCCTTTTCAGGCAAGCGTCGAACGAGCCCCACGTCCTGCGCTAGGTCCACGATCACTTGAACCCTAAGATCGCGCAACACAGCGCATTTTTCGGGATCGGCAAGATCGTCGAGCAATGCCGAAGAACCGAAGACACTGGCGCCGACCAGCAAGCCGACGTCACCACGCTTCATTCTTGAACACAGGGCCTCCCAATCGGGCTCGAGCCGCTCGTCGGTGGCATAGGCTTCCGCTATCCAGCCTGCTTCGGTCAGCGCACGGGGTACGATGTTGCAGATATAGTCGGGATAGAGTGCGACGGGGGCATCGCATTCCGTCCGCCGCGCGCAGGCGAGTTCAAATAGCGCGCTGCGTCCTGAAAAACGCACCGAAAAATAATAGCCTGGAACAGAAAAGTAACGGGCCAGCCGTTGTCCAAGCAACGCCGTAGGCCATAAATGAAGCACGGCATATCCAAGGATGCGCGCAAAATTCAAGATTGCTTCCGAAAAGCAAGAATCTTGTAATCAGCCCAGAAATGCTGACCGAGAATCCGGAGAAGCCGTTCGCCGTTCCGGAATTTTGCTTCCAGTTCTGCGCCTCGATAATCCGAATTGGCAAGTCGTTCTCGATAGGGCCAGAATAGAACGCCTGATTTTTCCACCAGTTCCATCCCCTGCGGGATGAGATGTGCCAGAACGTCGCGGGTCCCGAACTTGGCGCGCGCAAGATAGTTCCAGCGATGGAAGGCGTCGATCATGAGCAATATGCCCCCCGGCGCGAGCATGCACACAGCGTTGTCGAGTGCTTTCCGCAGATGGTCGATATTGCGAATCATCGAATAACAGGCCGACGAAATAATCAGGTCATAGAGTTTACCGTCACCGTCGTATTCCTCTGCGGACGATGCGATGCAGCGGATGTTCTGGCCGCGGGTCGCTTCGCGCGCAACCGCCACCATCTCCTCGAAATCGACCGCGTCGATCGCGATATCCGATCGCATCGAACGGAGCATACCCGCGACGATCCCGACCCCGCATCCGATATCGAGCACCGAGGCTCCGGGAGATAATGACCCAACCCACGTCTCGATGATATGCCGCTGGTCTTCTCGATAAAGATTATTGTACTCCTGATTCTCCCATAGAACCGCCGCTTGACCCGCGTTGCTTGCGCGCCGCTGCCAGTATTCGGAGGAATCATAAGTTTGATAGACCAGCATCCTTCGCACGGCACCGAGAGGCTGCTTCAATGATTTCGGAATAATTTTTCTAATGTAGTTCATGCAGTTATGAGACTCGCTCGCTATGAGTTTTGCAAAGACGAGTTGTTACGTCTCGAGCGAGCCAAAGCATAACCGACCACGCCATCCAAGAGATAAACGGAAATATTAGCCGCAACGAATAGAGTCAGCGTCTGTTCGATCGTCAGCCGAAACGCCCAACCCGCCCCCAAGGCGCCACAAAAACTTACTAAGCGAATAACGTTCCAGACCACGATATATCGCGTTGCACCAACGATCAGCGCGCCCTTATCGATCGGGGTAAAAGCGAACTGGAAGAAAGCCGCAATCGACAATATCCGCGCATAGTCACCGGCGCTTCGCCAATTTTCTCCAAAAACAAATGAAAAGAGATCCGGCGCAACCGCAAATATGACGGCCACCGGCATGATCGCTAACGCAGCGCTAATTCCTAATGTCTGGAGGAAAAGCTGGCGAAAATCGCCTTGCTCCCGATAGGCTACGGCGGCACGCTGACGGTACACGTCTCCTATGGCATTCGCGACAAGCGTCGTAGGAAGTGTCATTAGCCGATAAGCAAGCGCATACAGTCCTGCCGTTGATGCCCCGTATAGACCGGATATTCCCAATATCGGCAATTGCAAGGCCGCCGATCCAATCCAATGAGCCGGCAGGACATGCTTTGGGTGGTTGCTGTATCGCCGGGCAAGACGCTTCATCTGCGGAACGATGTTCCGCGGGCCATCTCGCCGAAAATCGCGCCCGAACGACACCGCGATCTGTGCCGTCGTGACGATCACGCCGATGAACTGGCCGACGATCAGACCCACGGCCCCCATCGCCGCCGCCCCCATCGAAAGCTGAAGCCCGCTGCCCATACCGCTCTGCAACATGCGATTGCGGCTCATCCGTCCATAGCGTCTGTGACGATTGAGCCAATAGTTGAGCGCGTTGTAACACCCCATCGCCGCGACGCTGACCGGCAGCAGGAGCAGCCAGGGTGCGATCTCCGGATGTCCCAGCATCGACGCGATCGGGCCGCGCGCGACCAGCGCGACGACGAGCAGAAGCGCGCCGAAACCCAGCGCGATGATAGCCGACAGGACGACGAGCGCATCGGCGTCTTCCTCGCCCTCGGGCAGCATGACCGCAAGCTCGTAGCGCCCCGTCGCCGCCGCCGCCAGAAAAGCCACAAGCGCGGCGTATAGCGCGAAGACGCCATAATCGGTCGGCGTGAACAGCCGGGTCAGTATCGGGCTGATCGCGATCGGAATTGCCTGCGCAATCGCCGTTCCCGTCATCAGAGTCATGGCCCCGCGCGCGAAGCCATCCTGCCGGAGCAATGCTTTTATCCGGGGCGGCACACGCATAGGTTCCACAAGGGACCGAAATATTTGCAAAGAGTCATGCAAATCCCGCTTTTCGTCACCCGGTCAGGCTTCGGACAACCGCGCCGCAGCAAATTCAGGCGCGCAGCAGCGCATCGATGATGCGATTCTGGTCCTGCTCCGCAAGATAGGGATGCATCGGCAGGCTGAACACCGTTTTCGCCAGATCGGCGCACGTCGCGAGACCCGCGGGATCGGCGGGATAATCGCGATAGGCCTGCTGCTGGTGGAGCGGCATCGGATAATAGACGACGCTCGGGATGCCTTCGGCCTTCAGCGCCGCCATCGCGGCATCGCGTTTCTCGGTGGAGGCAGCGCGCAGCGTATATTGCGCCCAGACCGACCGCGTTTCGTTCGGAATGTGCGGCACCTGGAACCGCTCGGAGAGCGCCGCCGAATAACGCCCCGCCACCGTCTGTCGCGCATCGAGTTCATCGGCATAGATGGCGAGCTTTTCGAGGAGGATCGCCGCTTGCAGCGTGTCGAGCCGGCTGTTCACGCCGATCCGCACATTGTCGTATTTGTCGCTGCCCTTACCGTGGACGCGAAGCGACCCGATCAGCGCCGCCAGTTCGTCGTTGCTGGTGAAGACGGCGCCACCGTCGCCATAGCAGCCAAGCGGCTTCGCGGGAAAGAAGGAGGTCGTCGCGATGTCGCCGATGCTGCCTGTGGTGCGGTCCTTGTAGGTCGCACCGAAACCCTGCGCGCTGTCGGCGATGATCCACATGCCGTTTTCGCGGGCGATCGCCTCGATCGGTTCATAATCGGCCGGCAGGCCGAACAGATCGACCGGAATGATTCCGGCCGGGCGAAGGCCCAGTTCCTTCGCGTGGACGATCGCGCGCTTCAGGCTTTCGACACACAGGTTGAACGTCCGCGGATCGACATCGACGAACACCGGCGTCGCGCCGACGTGCGGAACGATCTCCGCGGTCGCGGCAAAGGTGAAGGACGGACAGAAGACCGCGTCACCCGTCTTCGCGCCGAGCGCCATCAGCGCGAGGTGCAGCGCATCGGTGCCGTTGGCGCAGGTCAGTGCATGCTTCGCGCCGCAGAACGCCGCCAATTCGCTCTCGAGCTCGCGCACTTCGGGCCCCATGATGTAGGCGCCACCCGCAAGCACCGCCTGGATGCGCGCGTCGAGCTTGTCCTTGATCCGCGCCTGCTGCGCCTTGAGGTCGATAAATTCGATCGTCATGTTGGTTCAACCTTCAACGAGGCGCAGTGCGCCGTCGATTTCTTCGTAGATTTCGCCCGTGCGCGGGCAGACGAGCGTCTCGTCGAGGCGCTCGCCGGTGCGCGAGACCCAGCCGATGCGCCGCGCGGGCACGCCCGCGACGAGCGCGAAGGGCGGCACGTCGTGCGTCACCACCGCACCCGCAGCAACCATGCAATATTCGCCGAGGCTGTTGCCGCAGACGATGGTGGCGTTGGCGCCGATCGTCGCCCCCTTCCCCACCGGCGTGTCGCGGAACTCGTCCTTGCGCTCGACGAACGCGCGCGGCGTCAGCACGTTGGTGAACACGCACGAGGGTCCGCAGAACACGTCGTCGGCCAGGGTCACGCCCTTGTAGAGGGCCACATTGTTCTGGATCTTGCAATTGTCGCCAATCGTGACGTGCGGTCCGGCCATCACATTCTGACCGAGCGAACAGCGCGCACCGATCGAGGTGTGCGACAGCACGTGGACGAAATGCCAGACGCGAGTATCTTCGCCGATCGACACATTGTCGTCCACGAAGGCGCTTTCGTGGACGAAGGCTTTGGGATGGATCGTCATGGTGGGCCTTTTCTAGGATGCGGATGCGAGCGCGTCGGAGGCGCGGCGCAGCACGTTCAGCACCGCCAGCCCTTCGGCCCCGTCGGTCACCGGCGCGGTTCCGTTCGCGATGCAATCGAGGAAATGCTGGCACTCGTTGCGAAGCGGTTCCGATTTCTCGACGATGATCGCCTCGGCCGTAGCCGGATGCGGCACGGGCACCGGCCCCTCGCGGTCGATGCGGTGGCGATAGAGCCGCAGCTTGCTGTCCCAGTCGGGCGCCGAATCCTCGAACACCAGCATGGCTTCGCTGCCGATCGCGACGAGACGCTGTTCCTTGAACGGGTGCAGCCAGCTCGTCTGGATATGCCCCTTCAGCCCGTTGGCAAAGCGAAGCTGAAGCAGCGCCCAATCTTCGATACCGGGGGTCACGATCGCCGCGCCCTGAGCCGTCACGCCGGTGCAATCGGCGTCGACGAGCGACAGGATCATCGACACGTCGTGCGGCGCGAACGACCAGAGGACATTCTCCTCGATCCGGAATTTGCCCAGCGACATGCGGTTCGAATAGACGTAGCGGAGTTCACCGATCGCGCCCGAGCGGACCATTTCGCGCATCTTGCGAAAGATCGGGTGATATTGCAGCAGATGTCCGACCATCAGCCGCCGATCCTGTCGCGCCGCGACTTCGATCAGCTTTTCGGCATCGTCCGGCGACAGCGCGACGGGTTTTTCGACATAGACATGCTTGCCGCTCTCGAGCGCGCGCAGCGCGAGCGCGGCGTGGGTTTCGGCCGGCGTCGCGAAAGAGACGCCGTCGATCGACGGATCGGCAAGCACCTCGTCCAGCGTCGCGATCCGCGCGCCGGTGGCTTCTGAAATCCGCTCGGCGGTTTCACGGTGATCGTCGACGATCGCGTCGAGGGCGCCGAGCTCGGCGAAATTGCGGGCCAGATTCTTGCCCCAATAGCCGCAGCCGACATGGGCGATGCGAGGCTGGCTCATGCGCGCACCACGTTCGGAAGGTTGAGATCGAGCTTGCCGCGCGTGTCGATCAACAACTTGGCCTCGCGCATCACGAGATCATAATCGACATCGCTATGGTCGGTCAGCAGCAGCACCGCATCCTGCGCGCGGATATTCTCAGCCGTCAGCGGCACCGACGACAGGTCGAAACTATGCTCGCGCATCTTGGGAAAGCGCGGAACGTTCGAATCGCTGTAAGCCACCTCCGCGCCCATATCGCGCAGCAGTTCCATCACATGCACCGACGGGCTCTCGCGCATGTCGTCGACGTCGCGCTTGTAGGCGATGCCGAGCACGAGAATCTTCGAGCCCTTCACGGCCTTCCCATGTTCGTTGAGCCCGGCGGTGGTCTTATCCACGACATATTGCGGCATCGCGGCGTTCACTTCGCCCGCCAGTTCAATGAAGCGCGTGTGCAGCCCGAATTCGCGCGCCTTCCATGTCAGGTAGAAAGGGTCGATCGGAATGCAGTGCCCGCCGATGCCTGGTCCCGGATAATAGGGAGTGAAGCCGAAGGGCTTCGTCGCCGCGGCGTCGATGACCTCGAAGATGTTGAGGCCCATCTTGTCGGCGACGACCTTCATCTCGTTGACGAGACCGATGTTCACCGAGCGATGGATATTCTCGAGCAGCTTGACCATCTCGGCCGCCTTGGTCGAGCTCACCGGAACCACGCGGTCGATGAACGCCGCATAGAGCGCCGTGCCGAGCTCGAGGCAGGCCGGGGTATGGCCGCCGATCACCTTCGGGATCGTCTGCGTATCGAACGCAGCGTTGCCCGGATCTTCGCGCTCGGGCGAATAGACGAGGAAGAAATCCTCGCCGACGTTCAGCCCGGCCTTTTCGACGTAAGGCAGCAAGATTTCCTCGGTCGTGCCGGGCCAGGTCGTGCTTTCGAGCGACAGCATCTGACCCTTGCGCAGATGGGGCAGCAGATTGTCCATCGTCGAGGTGACGAAACTGAGATCGGGTTCGCGATAGAGGTTGAGCGGCGTCGGCACGCAGATGATCAGCGCGTCGCACTCGACCGAACGGCTGAAATCGGTGGTCGCCTCGAACCCCGAAGCGCGCATCTCGGCGATGTCGTCGTTGCCGATATGCTTGATGGGACTGGTGCCGGCATTCAG
>Ga0182745_1001339_pt1 | contig 23943 bp, 18 predicted proteins | sample eDN3rd30CKraftBY_FD_128523 | JGI IMG/M metagenome (GOLD analysis project Ga0182745, IMG submission 128523) | Enriched backyard soil microbial communities from Emeryville, California, USA - eDNA 3rd pass 30_C Kraft BY (version 2) (version 2) | ecosystem: Environmental > Terrestrial > Soil >... | reverse complement strand
GGGCACGCCCGAACGTGGAAACTTCGGTTTCTAAACGCTCAGGGAGAGGGTGTCAGACTCTCGCTTTGAGAGCAGTCCTCGTTGAACTGAGAATCCCACACCCTTCAGGGGTGGGAGTGTCAAGAAAGAGTACCGCTGATTTGGAAGAGCCTTTAACCTGGCCTCGCGGCGTTGCGTTGCCGGTCGGCCGGTATCCGGTTGAGCCCCCCTGGATCGCCCAGTCGCGGGCAAAACGAGGCATCCCACCGGCTTGGATCGTCTCGCTCGGTCTTTTGAGGTCTTGGTTCTCGCGCCAGTCCGTCCCTGGCAGCCAGGCCGGGCCTGCTGGAAATTGGAGGCAGGACGGCCGGATCCATCCCGCGCTCCAAAGTCCTGAGGTCAGTCCGCTTCCTTGTGGTAATGGGGAGCGGACCCTTCGGTGGTAATGCGCGCGTCCTCGAAAATCTGCGTCAGGATCAAGGCTCCGACGCTGACCACCGTCTCGCCCGGCTTCAAGCCACTTTCGATCACGACATGGTCGTCTTTTTCCTGGGCGACAACGACGAGGCGTCGTTCGAACTTTTCCGGGCGTCCAGGAACCTGTACGAAGACGATCGAGTGGCCATCGCCGACGATCAAGGCGGTGCGAGGGATGACGGTTCGGCCAGGGATGGGGGGAATCTCGAGCATGCCGCGCACGAGCATGTCGGATTTGAGTTGATGGTTGGGGTTGGGAATCGATGTTCGGATATGCACGGCGTGGGTCTCGGGATCGACCCGGTTCGAAATATACTCAACTTTGCCTTGAAGTTGCCGTTCGAGGTAAGGGAATCGAACCTCCCAGGACTGGCCGAGCTCGATGAGGTGGAGGTCGCTCTCGAAAACATTGCCCCAGACCCAGAGCCGATCCAAAGGCGCGACGACCAGGAGCGTATCGTTCTCGTCGTACATGTTGCCCGCGACCACGTCGCGTTCGATGACGAACCCCTCGGCGCGGGCGCGGAGCGTCAGCTTGGCCTTGTCGGCGCCTGACTCGTCATCGACCTTGTTCACTTCTTTCTCGGTGAGCCCGTAGATGAAAAGCTTATCTCTGGCGACTTCATATTCTCGACGGCTTTTCATCTCATTGTTTTTGGATTCCTCATATTGTTGCTGAGAGATGGCCCGCGTTTTGACGAGAGGCTCACGGGTTTGCAGCAGGTTCTTGTCGTACTGCCACTGGATCCGTTCGATCTGGTAGACGCTTTTGGCCTCGGCGAGCTCCTTGCTGTAAAGGTCAATGAGTGGATCCCCTCGCTTCACGGCCTGGCCGATCGCGACATGGACCTTGTCGACACGCCCCTTGAACATGGGTCGGACCTTGGTCAGGGTGTCGGTCATGTAGGCCGTGGTGCCAAGGAGCTCGAGCCGGATGGGGGAGGTTTGCTCGGCCACCTTCTCAGAGTCCAGGCCCATGGTCTTCCAGGCCCGTTCAGGAATGGTGACGAGGCCATCCCACGGCTCTTGATCTGTCAGGGAGACGGGTTTAGGACGGTGCTCGTCCGCTTCCGCCTCGCGGGACTGTTCCGCGTGGGAGCCGGAGCCGCTTCCTTGAAGGTTGAGAGAAGAAAGCACCTGTTTGGTACGTTCCGGATAGGCCCAACCGAGGTATCCCAATGCGGAAAGTACCACCAGCACGCCAATGGCTCGTACCCAGCGCCAAAGTCCGAACGGGCGGGGGGGCGGAGTGGCCGGCACCTCTGTGTTCGACGGCATGGCGGGTTCCATTGGGGCGTTGGTCTGTACGCTGGCTGATGAGTTATGGATTGTCATGATTCGACTCATTTCTCCAGATTCGACTGTGGAGCAGTGGCCGGGGTCGGGGTTGGAGCCGGGAACAAGGTATAAAGAATGGGGAGGAGAAACTGCGGAAGGACCAGGGCCGCGAGCATTCCCCCAACCACGACAATCGCGAGGGGCTTCTGAGCTTGAGAGCCGACCGAGTTCGCGAGCGCGGCGGGCAGTAGCCCGAGAATGGCGGTCAACGAGATCATCACCACGGGGCGCAGGAGCCGTCGCGACCCCTGGAGCACCGTCTGTTCCACCCCCGTCCCTTCTCGCCTCAGCCGGTTAAAGTCGTTCACGAGCAGAACGCCATTCTGGACGACCACTCCGAAGATCGAGATGAAGCCCACCGCCGCGGAGATGCTGAAGTTGGTTCTGGTGAGGATGAGGGCCCAAACTCCCCCCATCATGGCCGTGATCACGCCGGCCATGACCATCAAGGCATCCTTGACCGACTGGAACATGGTGTAGAGCAAGGTCATGATCAGCAGGATTGAGACCGGCACCATGACCGCCAGTCGGGCGTTGGCTTCCTGCATCTGCGCGAATTCTCCAGACCATTCCATGCGATACCCGTCAGGAAGCCGGACGCCATGTTCCGGGTCCTCGATCTTGCGCTTTGCTTCGTCGATGGCCGAGGCGAGGTCGCGCCCCTGAACACTGAACTTGATAGGAATATATCGGTGGTTGTTTTCTCTATAGATGTACGAAGCCCCCGACTTGTGAGGCGTGATTCGAGCCAGTTGCGACAGCGGAATGCGTGTTCCCCCCGCCCCATTCTCCTGGCGAGGCACATCAATGGGGATGCGGGCAATGTCCTTGGGATCGTTGCGAAGGTCGCTGGGGAGTCGAAGCACGATATCGTAGACCTTTTCGCCTTCCACCATCCGGGAGAAGGCCCGCCCCCCGATCGCGACTTCAATGACCGACTCAACGTCGTCCACGTTGAGCCCATAGCGTGCGCAGGCTCGACGATCGATCCGGATTTCCAGGTTGGGTTGCCCGACGATGTGGAAAAGACTGGCCCCTTCAATCCCCGGAACCGACTTCAGGATGGAGACCACCTGATGCCCGGTCTCCTCGAGGAGGTTGAGGTCGGAACCGAAGAGCTTGATCGAGTTGGCCCCCTTGATCCCCGAGAGCGCTTCGTCGATGTTGTCGCGGATGAGTTGGGAGAAGCTAAAACTGAGGCCGGGGAAGTCCTCGAACTTTTTCGAGAGCTCCGCCTCGATCTTCTGGCGCGTCATGCCCGGCCGCCAGGCCTCCATCGGCCGGAGCGGGACGTTGAACTCCAGGTTGAAAAACGCGGTGACATCCGTGCCGTCGTCAGGCCGCCCAACCTGAGACATCACGTCGCGCACTTCAGGGATCGACGCGATCGTTCGGCGAATGCGAGGAGCCATGCGAGCCGCCTCCTCGAACGAGACCGTGCGCGGCATGATGGCTCGGATCCAGAGGTTGCCTTCTTCAAGCTCGGGCATGAATTCCGCTCCCAGGCCGGGAAGCAGACTGATGGTGTAAGCCAGAAGGCCCCCCATGGCCGCCAGGAACAACCAGCGCAGGCGAAGAACAAAGCGAAGGATTCTCATGTAGAAGAATGTCATGACTCGGTCGAGCAGTGTTTCTTTCTCCTCGGTCTTGCCATGGAAGAGGAACGAGCAGAGGACCGGCGCCAACGTGATCGAAATCAGCAGCGCGCCAAGAATGGAGAGGGCGTACGTTGAGGCCATCGGGCCAAACAGGGCCCCGGCGGGGCCGCTCATCGTGAAGAGTGGTATGAACGCGCAAACAATAATCATGGTGGAGAAGAGGATCGGCCGGCCAACTCCGCGCGCGGCTTCGGCAATCCGGTCGACCAATGATAAGCTTCGGCGGATTTCATGCCCCGTGACACCTCGGAAGATCGTCTCGACGATGATGACCGAACTATCCACGATGATGCCGAAGTCCACCGCGCCGATGGAGAGTAGGTTCGCTGACTGCCCTTGAATCGACATGATTGTGATCGCGAATAACAAGGCCAGTGGAATCACCAGGGCCACGATCCCCGCGCTGGCCAGGTCGCCCAGAAACACGAGCAAGACCACGATCACAAGACTGATGCCGACGAGCAGGTTATGCATCACATTGTGAGTGGTCACTTCAACCAGGTCCGTTCGTTTGTTGAAGATCTTCAGACTCATCCCCTTGGGCAGCAGCTTGGTCCGTTCGATCTCGTCGATCTTGGCCATGACCGCCTTGGCCGTGGGGAGTGACTTCTCATATTTGCGCATCATGATGATACCCTGGACCACGTCTCCCGCTTCACCGTGGCCCACGATTCCCAGCCTGGGGCGATGACCGATGATGACCTGAGCGACGCGCCGGACCTGGATGGGAATGCCATCTGGAGAGGTGGCGATAATCACGTCACGGATGTCGTCGAGCTTCTCCGCCTCAATGGCCGCCGCCTGGGAAATGTTGGTGGGCTCTAGCGGATCGACTCCGCCACCCAGCAGCCCGATGGCCCGTACGTTATGCGACTGCGTGCCCAAGGTCAGAATATCGCCGCCAACATTGGCATTAGAGCGGCGGATGGCATCTTCCACCTGCTGCATCGTAATGCCATATTGTTTCAACATCTTCGTGTCGATCAAGACCTGGTATTGCTTGATGGTTCCCCCGTAACCGACGACATCCACCACGCCGGGGACCTGTTTCAAGGCCCGGTTCAAGACCCAGTCTTGCACGGCTTTTAGTTGGTTGGTGGTGTACCCAGGACCTTCGAGAACGTATCGAACAATCTCGCCGGTCGGGCTCCAGGGGGAGAGCTCGGGCTGCACACCGTCGGGAAGGTCGACCATGGCGATCCGGTTCAGGACTTCTTGCCGGGCCGCCCAGTAGTCCGTTCCATAAGTAAATTGGCACTTGATATCATTCAGGCCCGCGATCGAAGTGCTGCGGAGGTCCTTCAACCCCGGCATTCCGTTCAAGGCTGTTTCCAGGGGAATTCCGACCAGCCGTTCCATCTCCTCGGGGCTCGCCCCTGGGTTCTGGCTGATGATCTCAACCAGGGGAGGCGTGGGGTCGGGGTAGGCTTCCACGTTCAGGTTCAAGGCGGACTGGACCCCTATGCCAACCAGGGCCAGGGTCCCTAGGATTACGATGAGCCGGTTATGAAGGCTCCACTGGATGATGCTGTGGATCATTGTGACGGAACCCTTTGGCGAAAGGGGCTGTGGGCGGTTGGCCAGCGTCCTTCGTGGGCGTGGAGCCAACGCACGGATGAATCCATGTGCGCGCAACAACCCTGTCGCATGCCGATGCGATTTGAAGATGAGTCTTACCGAGCGGCTGCCGGAACCCGCGATCCCTTTGAAATTAAAGGGTTCGATTTCGCTCCGGTGTGGCCCCCGTCAGGTGGACGCCGATAATCGTTCCCTGGTAGATCATTTTTGATCCGACATAAGCCTGCGTGAGAAAGGCTCGATGCCCTCGCCGACGTTGCTCGGCGCGTCCGGCCAGGACAAGCCGGTCGCCCGGCCGAACCGGGCCCCAAACGCGCACATCACGCAGGCCACCAAACACGAAGAACCCTTCGGGCAGGTATTCCAGCTTGTGGCAGCAAAAGCTGCTGAGCTGGGCCGCGGCCTCGCAAATCAACACCCCAGGCATGACCGGGTAGCCTGGCAGATGCCCCTTGATCCAGAACTCATCCCAACCCACGTCCTTGTAGCCCACGATCAGACGTGAAGCGACATCGAGATGGACGATCGCCGTAAGCTGTTCCATCTCGAATCGTTGGGGGTTGAAACGTTGAATCTCCTCGATCCCATGGAGTATTTTTGAAGTGTCAAATTCTTTGGGATTAATCAAGGGCTCGGGCTGCATCGCCAGATCAACTCCTCGAATGGATCGGCAGACGGACCACTCGCAATGCCGGAAGTTCCCATGCAGATTGAGGCGGTTCGTCTTGGAACGGTCGGCCTTTGGGGAAAGCGATCAAGAGGGCACGAGGCCCGGCTCGCAGGTCGAAGACCGGCCAGTCCAGGCTCATTCCGGGGGGGAATCGCTCAACCTGGTCTCTTGCGGAAGAGCCCAACTCAACCTTTCGAGGTTGGAGAGGACCGTGCGGCGAAACACCAAGGTTGAGGTGCGTGAGAAGCGAGGTCGGCGAGCGGTCCTACCACGATCTCATCGACAGCATGAATTCCAAACGATCTGTCAAAGTGTCTGACAGACCATGGAACTCGTGCCAACCCGATGGGATGCGCGAGACGCCAACCGAGCCCAGCCCGTTTACGCGGGGAATGAGACGCGATCGGAGGAGTGGGAGGAAAACTTATATCTGCAATCGTCGCAAGCTAAGAAATCGGGGACAGGACGCGCCAGGAGGCCCAAACTCTCGGGCTCGGGCGGGCGCGATGAGGTGGGCGAAGACGAGGTCGAACCAGGGGGGCTCGCCAGAGATGGAGGGGTTAGGCTCCCTTTCCTGTATCGCTTGCCGGGGCTCGTCCTCCAGGTCGTCTTCCGTGTCCTCCGGAACGTCGACCTTGTCGTCCAGGCTGACGGCCTTCTTGGGCGAAAAGTGCAGGGTGGTGCCCAGCGGCCCGTGCCAGGCCCGAAGAACCTTGCGGGGTTGGCTTGGCCTTGTATGCGGGGAACCCTTTGACGAATGCGGGGGGCTGCTCGCTGGTGATGCGGAACACCTCTCGGACAGGCCGAGTAACGCGGCGAGAACCGCGAACAGGATGGTGTTCCGATATCGATTGAGCATGGCTTCAAGCAATTCGATTCTAAGAGAAGTTGCTAAAGACCCGTTGAGAAAGTGAGAGCCGCCCAGATTATTCTACGTTACGCCTTTAGTTTCGCCAACCCGAACCGTCCTGTGAAGATGGGGTAAGAGCTGCCATCTTTCAACGGGTTTCGAAGCGGCGGATCCGCTGCGCCGCCAAGGTCCACCTTGGACGCAACGCGAGGCCCGATGGTTCCGCGTACCCTGACTCACCTCAACGTTTTCCGTCAGGAAGACTCAGGATCGCCTGCTGCCGTCAGTTGGGTTTTGGCCGCCTCAATGAGCTCGGCGTTGCCGCTCTGAATCGCGAAGAGTGCATGCTGGATAGGGAAGGCGGCGAGGCGTTCTTCGACCTGTCGGCGCAGGCCGGGCCAGGTGTGGCCCCCGGCGTTTTCATACTCCAACAGGAGCTGATCTAGACCTTCAGGACCGAATCCCATCAGGTGAAAGATCAAGTCGATGCTGGGGTCGCTCACCTCCGCCTCGGTCCAGTCGAGGATTCCGGTCGCCCTGGCCGTCTCATCGATCAGGACGTGGCCCACGTGCAGGTCGCCGTGGACGAGAGTGGTGTGGGGGGGCCATGCTTCGTCGTCGTCGAGCCAGGTCCGCCACCGCCGATCGAGTGACTCACCGATGTTGAGTTCGCGTTTGACCTGATCAAGCTGGTCGGCAAAGCGTTGGCGAACCCCTCCGGGAGACAAGACCTTCAGGCCCGCGCTCGCCGCTTCGGCCGAGTCGAGCCCGTGCAAGGCCGCCAACGTCTGGCCAAGGCTTGCCTGGAACCGGCTCGAGCTCTTGTCGAAGTTCCAGGTTGGCTTATGCGTTTGAGCGTCGACGGTGACCCCGAGCTTCCCTTCGAGCCTGGGGTACGCGATGAGCTCATTCGAGACGATCTTCCAGTCGGGGACCAGGACAGGGATCTTGCCGTTCACGAAGGCAAGCACTCGGCGCTCGTTCTCCAGCCTGGGGAGGACATCGGCTCGTCGGGGAATCCTCAAGACCCAGTGAACCCCGCCCCGGTCCGTCAGAAAGCCGACCTGGAAGTCCAGGCCCAACTCATTCAGCTCAATGGGCCCGCTTGGCTCGAGCCCGTGGCGCCTTGCGAGGCTAGCCACCTTGTCAAGATCTGCCGGCTCTTGGATCGGAGTGGTCATTGCCTTCCTCCTCACTTTTGATTTTTCTTCCAGCGGGGTCAAGCCGTCCCACTTAACCCGATCTCGCTCGCCAGCCGCAAGACCGGCGCAGGCCAACAGGCTTGGACATTGGCTCCGTCGACTGGGTTCGTTCCCGCATTTTCCAAAAACCGCGCGAGGTGAACTTGACTTTTGTCAGAGATGACCTCAATACTGTGTTAGTTGACTAATACGGTGGCGGTTGGGAGGACCCAATGCACTTCCAGCTCAGGGCGAATGATGGGCGGCCGATCTACGCGCAGATTGCCGACCAGGTGAAGAACGCGGTGGCGGCGGGGCTGCTTCGGCCGGGGGAGCTGATTCCCTCGGTGCGGGAGTTGTCTCGTCAGCTCGTGGTGAACCCCAACACGGTTGCGCGGGCGTATCGAGACTTGCAGGTGGAGCAGATTCTCGAGGCGTTGCGCGGGACGGGCTTGCAGGTTGCGCAAGGGGCCCCCTCGCTCTGCCGGAATGAGCGGCAGTCGGTGGTGCGTCAGCAGCTTCGCGATGTGTTCGAGGAGGCTCGGAAGGCGAGTCTTTCGCGTGAAGAGGTTGAGCGGATCTTGCATGAGGAATGGGAGCGGTCTGAAGCGGTGGGGGCGGGTGAAGCAGGGACCAACGGGGTGGAGGGGGCCAGATGAGCCAGGAGCTTGCGGTTCGTGTTGAGGGGCTGACGGTCCGTTATCGGGGCCGCCCCGCGGTCGATCAACTGAGTCTCGCGGTTCCCACCGGGTCGGTCTTCGGGCTGCTGGGGGAGAATGGAGCGGGAAAATCGACCACCATCAAAACGATGTTGGGGTTGGTGGCGCCTCAAGCCGGCCGGGTCGAGGTTCTCGGGCTCGATGCGCGCACCCAGGGCGAATTGATCAGGCGCAAGGTGGGATATGTACCCGAGATCCCTACCTTATATGAGTGGATGACTCCAGCCGAGATCGGTTGGTTCGCGGCGGGGCTTCAGACGGAGGCGCCCGGGGGTGTGGAGGGAACGTTGGCTCGTTACGCGGAATTGATCAAGGGGTTCGAGCTTCCGCCCAACCGCAAGATCAAGGCCTTGTCCAAGGGAATGCGGGCGAAAGTGGGACTCTCGCTCGCCCTGGCTCCCGACCCATCCCTCTTGATCCTTGATGAGCCTACATCGGGGCTCGACCTCCTGGTGCGCAGGGAGTTTTTGGAAAGCATGGTCGACCTGGCGGGCAGCGGCCGAACGGTCATCCTTTCGAGCCACCAGGTGACTGAGGTGGAACGCGTGGCCAGTCATGTCGGCTTGATCCATAAGGGGAAGCTGATGCTGGCGGAGCCGCTCGACGAGCTGAAGGCTCGGACGTTCCGGCTTACGTTGACGATCGACCGTCCGGTGGAAGCGCTCCAGCTCCCATCCGTGATCGATTGGAAGCTCATTGATGTCGTTGAGTCGTATCGGCAGACGAGAATGATGGTTCATGCCGACTCTCGAGATGCCGTGGAGCTCTTGAGGGAGATCCCGGGCGTCTCCAGTCTGGAAGTCGAGACGCCTGGACTTGAAGAAATTTACGTTTCTTATATGAGAGGACGTGTCCCTTCCAGCTTCTCGCGGCCATTCGCGGCCGTCGGGGTGTGAGTGGAACTCTCGGATTATTCAGGTCTCACCATTCGTGGAGTTTTCCCATGCTCGGCCGCTTGTGGTGGAAAGAGATGCGAACCTTGTGGCCCCTCTGGCCAACGTTGTTCGGGGTTGCCGTTGCATTGCAAGGGCTCTTGCTACTGGTTCAGCCAGAGATTGCGAAGACGGGCAGTCTCTTGATGATTGGGTATGGCTGGGCTTGCCTGTACGCGCTCGTGTCGTCCTCAGCCGCGTTCGCGGGCGAGCGCGAGATGGGAACGCTCGTCTTGCTCGACGCGCTTTCCGTGAGACGGTGGGAGCTTTGGTTTGGCAAGGCGAGCTTCATGCTCGTTTCGAGCCTCGGGTTACTCGTCGTCATGATGGCGTTGGGCGGCTTGGGCTCGACAGGGGTGGAAGACCAACCCCGCTTTGCATTCGCGGTGGGGATGTACGGGACTCTCCTGTTCGAGATCATCGCCTGGTCCTTGTTCTGGTCGGCCCTGCTCGCGAATCCTGTTCTCGTCGCATCGTTTGCATTGGTGAGTATCTACATCATTTCCGAGTTCGCCAGTGGAGGGAATGCCGTTCAATTTGCCTCGGAGTCGGCGATCCCGGCTCGGGCGTTGATGGCGGCGACGGCGCTGGGGGCTTCCGCCCTTTTGCTGGTGTTTCAACCGGTGGCGGGGTGGTCCGCTCGAATCCATTCCGAGATGGACCTGGAAGGGTTGAACTCAGATGGGGCGCAGTCGTTAAAAGTGAAGTGGCCCAGGGGACGAAGGACGCTTCCTGGGGTGCTCGGCTGGAAAACACGCCGCGAGGGCTGGAAGGTTTGGCTTGTCGCCTCGATGGTCGGTTGGGGGGCTTTACTATGGATGGGATTTCAATCACGAAGCAGTGAAGTGCACTTTCCGGTGGCGGTCCTTTGGATCGGGGCGACCCTGGTGGCGGGGGTGAACGTTTTTGGAGCGCAGACGCAATTCAACTCGCAACGGTTCCTGCTACACCGCGGCATCGGGCCTGGTGCGATTTGGTGGAGCATCTTGCGGTTCTGGGGAACTCGGCTCGCCCTGACGGTCCTGGGAGTGCTGGTGATTCTCACTCCCTTTTTGGGATCCATGTATTGGAGCCAACTGGGAGAGATCGTTTGGTATTCCCCAAGGAGCGTGACCGATTCCCAGATTTTCGCGGTCGCCGTTGGTTCCGGCGTGGCGTTCGCCAATATTTTTACCATTGGAATGCTGACGGGGATGGTCTTTCCACGTCGCATCACGGCGGCCATGATAAGTTTGCTGATTATGCTGACGTGCGTGCCGCTTCAGGTTGGGCTGGCAAGTACATTCATGATGCCGGGATGGGCCGGATTCCTCTTGCCAATCTCGCTGCTGGTGGTTTCTCGCCTTTGGACCAGTGATTGGCTCGACCCGCGTGAGAAACCCAACCGATGGCTGCGTTTGGCGAGTTTTGTTCTGGTTCCCGCCGTCTCTTTGCCTTGTGCCTATATCGCTTATCGGGCCTGGGGGTTGCCTGACCCCGGTCCCGTGCCTTTAGCCTCATCGCCGACTTTCGCCTCTCATGGATTCGACACCATCAGAGCCTATAGCGGATTGGCCATGGATTTGAGGTCGTCGCGCGTCGGCATGGGGGCGAGCATTGAAGCACCGGAAGCGGAACCAGGCCAGTCCCAGGCAGAGGAAGAACCAGGTCGTGAAAGGAGCGAGAGAAAAAGTGACGAAGCGATCCTCTTGAAAATTGAAAAAGTGACGAAGATGCCACCGATCCCTTTCGGTGAGCAAAATCTTCTAGAAGTAGACGTGTTGACTTCCACGATATTTAGCGACGTTGGGACGGTGATTGCCTTTCTCCATTCGACGGCGGATTCGCAGTTGAAACGAGGAGAGGCAGAACTGGCCTGGAAATCGATTCTGACACAGTATCGGATCGTGGCCCAGTTGATCGGGGGCGGCCCTACCGTTTCGTTTGTGTGCAATCAGAGTTTGCGAATGGACCAGGATGCCACGCTCCAGGCGCTGGAGTGGGTGCGATCCGATTCGGTCACCCCAGGGATGCTCAAGAAGGCCTTGGACGACCTGCGAGCATTGAAGCCGTTGCCGAGTGTTGCTCAATGGATGCACCTCTTGGCTCCGTTGATGGAACGAACCCTGGACCTTTCCGGACCTGACCTGGCCATTGCGTTGTATGGTCCCTCCGGTCGGCCGATGCTGCCGAGGATCGTCGAGACGATGCTCCTGTTCCCATCCTGGGAGCGTGAACGTGCTCGACGCTACTTTCGAACTGAAATCAAGGCCGCGCTCGCCGAGCCGAGCTCAACCGAAGGGGGTTCGTTGTTTCAGCCGTACCACGTTCAAGCATATCTGAATTTTACAAAGGCCAGCCCTCTTGTGAGTGTACTTTATCAACATCAGGTTTTCTCCGAGTCCTTTTACCTGAGGTCGGCCATCGCAGGACGTCGAGGCTTGCAACAAGTGGTCGCGCTCAAGGCCTGGAAGGAAGCTCACAACGGCGTCTATCCCGAGTCCCTTGACATGTTGGTCCCCGAGTGGCTTGACTCGCTTCCGGTCGATCCGTATTCACCGGTCGCGGGCCAACCATTCCAGTATTTTCGATCTCCTGGAAAATCTTATATTTCAATAAGTTCGTTCTTGCGGAATTCGAGCCCCAAGCTCGCCGAAAAAGTCCCTGAGGGGCAATGGGTGCTTTCCAGTGTTGGGTACGATGGCAATAGCCTGTCGAGTCCCTCCGTCCCGGGGAGTGGGGACGACCTGGTTTTTCTCTTGCCTTGATGGGAAGAACGTCAGGATCCGGTCGAGGAAATGATTGATAGGGGAATGCCGTCTCTGGGCGGAGCTTGGTTAGCTCCGCCCTTCTTCGTTCAAGAGGTGCTGGCTCGAGCGGAGGATTCGGGACTGTCGTGACTGAGAGGTGTTGTTCACGGCGGCCGACTTGGCCTTCAGGTCGGCCAGGTTGGCCTGGCAGAACGGGCACTCGAGCACGTCGAGGTGGAACGTTAAGTAAGACGCCAGGTCAGGGTCGAGCGCGTCGAGTAAGTAGCTTCCCAGGGTCTGGCGCGTGGGGCAGGTCAGACGCCCCCTGCGCCAGATGGCTCCGAGCGTATGAAGGTCGGGATCTGAGCGATCCTGGCGCACCGCCTCGAGTTGCTCGCGCAGCTCGGCCGATTCGCGCAGGGCCTTCTCAACGCGGGCCATTTCCCCACCCGGAAGCGATTCAGCCAGGTAGGATCGGAGGGTCTCGTCGCTGATCTCCGAGGAAAGCCGCTCGCTCATGTTGAAATAAAGCCCTTACTTAGAGATGTTGATGTTTAATTAAAAGGAGCTCAGTTCATCGAGGTTCATGCCCGCGCGACGGGCGATGTCCTTGAGCCGGCTGACGGTCTGGAACTTGTAGCTGGCCACGGCCTGTTCGGTCAGGTTGAGGAATTTGGCCACGTCTTTGTTGGCCCACCCCTTGACGATGAGTAGCTCCAGGCAGCGGATCCGGTCGTAGTCGGAGCGGGCCTGCCACTCCTTGACGAGCTGGCCGAGCGCGTTGGTAAGCAGTTCGTCTTCCGCTTTGCGGCGCTCGCCACTTCGGGCGATGCTCGACGCGGCTCGGTCTCCCCCCGCGACTTCCTCGAGTGGCCGTCCGTGATCGTCCGAGCCAAACTGGTCGACGGGTCTGCGGCCCTGCTTACGGAGATGATCCGTGAGCTTGTGGGCCGCGATCGAGAAGAGGTAGGCTTCCATGTCCCGCTTCTCGTCGTAGTGAGGGAGGCTCGTGAGAAAGCCGACGAACGTTTCCTGGACCACGTCTTCGCTCGTGGCTCGGTCGCGTAGGCGGCTTTCGACAAAGGCCAGGAGCCGCCCTTCGTAACGTTCGATCAACTGCTGCCAGGCCCCCGCGTCTCCCGCTCGAACCTGTTGGACCAGGAGCGTCTCGGCATTGGTGATGGCCATTCGATTCGCTTCGCCCCGGATCGAGAAGGGATTGAGAGACGGTTGCGCGTTCTCGCGGCCGTCCAGTGAGCCGTTTTCTTCTCCTATTCTAAACGCGCTGGGGACTAGCTGCCTATCAGGTTTTCATTTCTCGACTGAACGACCAGTGATATTCACGGGTTGAACCGAAGAAAATGGGATTCGACGGAGGCCTTGGGAAGCGGCCGACTGAGCGGATCGCCGCTTCAGATTCAGAAGTAGTCGGCGACTCCTGGCCGGCTCGCGGGCTTGGTGTTGAGTTCGGGCCAACGTCTGAGGCGATAGGCGCGGAACAGGGTGACGCCGATCGGGGGCAACACGATCATGAACAAGGCCCAGATCAGTTTATCGTTTCGGCCCGGGAAGTCGTCATCACTCAGTTCCATCAACTTGAAGAATTCGCGTACGTAGATCTCGAAGCAGATCGCACCGACCACCATCAACGCCAAAAAGATAAAGAGTTCGGCCTGGTGAGACGTGTGCGCAGTGAGAATCAAGAGAAAGAGAATGGTGAGAATTCCACCACAAACGAGGTGGAAAAGCCTGCGCCAGGGAATCTGGATCGCGTTGCCTGAGTGGTCGGATTGGCCCGCTTTTTGAGCGATAAGATAAGAAATTGAGAGAGCGATCGCCAACATGATGAGAAAGGACATCGAGGGGATCTCCTCAGAATTCCATCGCGAGCGTGTGGTTCGGACCGAGGTTGAGGTGAGCCCACGGCTACGCGATGAGTTGATAGATCACAACACCTGATGCGCCGACCCCGGCCGCGGCCGCCAGTCGGAGCCAGTTGGTGTAATATCCCTTGGTGGCCTCGTCGGCCCGGATATAACCCGCGATGGCCGCCAGGCAAGCAAGCACCGCCCCCAGCAGTCCGCCCAGCAGCACCATGCGGTGGGTCACCATGTCCTCGCGGTAGGTGGTGAGAAGCTCAGCCCGACGCGCGGGGGCGGTGTCGATTCGAAGGGTCGCCTGGTACAGGGTGCCATAATCCTTTTCGATCGTTCGCAGGTCCTTACCCATGATGAGCTGATCGATTAGGTGGGCTGGAGGACGCCACGACGCGGGAACTTCGGGAGCGAGCCATTCCGCCACCTGGTAGCGAAGCTGCTTCTTCGCGTCTTCGTACGCCCGAGACTCCGTCGCCGAGATTTGCCCCGTGACCATGTGTGACTCGACCATGGAGAGGGGCGCGGGCTGTCCTTCCTCGGCCAAACCGTTGCGACGACGTCTGATGGTGCTCGCAACGACCGACTGAGACGCCTGAGGTTGGATTGGGGTCTCGATCCGCGCTTCGGTGGTTCGGGACTCGGGATAAATCGGAACGGGAATGTCTTGCACAACCAGTCGCTCCGTCGGGGGGAGCGTCTGGGCAACCACCCGCACGGGAGGTGCGATGGGGGGGAGTGGTCGCTGTGGAGATTGTGAGTCAGATCCGGTCGAGTAGGGGCCGACGGCATGGGTGAGTCCAAGGCCGACCTCGACCAGTCCCACGAACACCATGATCAGTAAGATGAGCGATTTCATCGAGCGTGGGTCCTTGCCGTGACCATGACCATGACCAGGAGTCGAATTTATCAAAGGGCATTCGTTGGCTGATCGCGATCATTTGAACCGAATCAGGCGGTCCTCCAGTTTCTTCGGAAGAACCGGCGATAGGAGGCAGCCTCTTCGCTCCAGGGGCTGACCAGTTGCGTCACGATCGCGATCGAAACCGCCGAGGCCACGTTGGGCGAGTGCGCATAGGGCCATAGGGGGAGCAGAATCGAGGCGGCCAGGGCCGTCCAGAGGAGGGGGCCAAGTCGGAATCGGCTCTTGCGATCACGGAGCGTCAACGGTCTCCATCCGCTGGTGAGCAGCCCAAGGAGTCCAAAATAGATGGGGTAACGCAAAGCCGTATTCACCGAGTTTGGGTGGGCATCGAACCAAGGGGCCAACTCGCTGAGCACGGGAGACGGGGAGGGGGGGCCCGTCAGGTCGAGCGTATAGGTTAAACCCAGGGCGACCACGCCGAGCGTCCCGCCCAGTACGGCGTCGAGCATGTGCCTCGAGGGGGAGTCCAACGTCCAGGCCTCCAACCCCTTGCCCAGCACCAGGGCGCCCCAGGTTCCGAGCAAGGTCAAGGCGAAGAGATAGACGATTTGCTCCGGCTCCCGGGTGGTGTCGAGGCCCATGAGCGCGGCCGCCGCCAGCGTCATCAGAAACGCGAGAACGGCCGCCCAGAGCATCGAGGTTGCAAGCTCGGCGACGCGGATCCGACAGCCAGGCAAGGGAGGAGGCGCCTGAGGGGGAGCAGGCTCAATCGGGCCTCTCCGTCGCGCTTCGCGATTCCTTGGAGCGGAGCGCGGAGGGGCCGCGGCACGCCGATCGCGCCGGGCGTGGTCCCAGTTCTCGCGCAGACGGTCCAGTGGAGTCCTCCGGCGCGATCCTTGCCCTTGACGGGGAGGGGGGACCGTGTCGGGCCCGATGTAGAACAACGGTTCCTCGGCCTCGATGCGATGGACTTCCTCGTCGGCGATGACCAGGTCGGGGGGGCGGATCATTGGGGCGGCCTTGGCTTCACCAATGAACCGGACCGGGGAGACCTGGGGAGCGTCGGCCCGAGGGAGTAGCTCGTAGAGGTTGCTGGGACGCAGTTTGGGATCCTTCTCCAGGGAGCGGCGGACGATGGAACGGTAGGGCTCGGTCAACGCTTGCAGGTCGGGCCGGGCCGTCAGGTGCTTCATGAGAATCTCGCCGACGGATTCCCCTTCAAACGGGACGCGGCCGGTGAGCATCTCGTAAAGGATGATTCCGATGGCATAGACGTCGATCGGTTTTTGATACTTACCCGACGCAATCTCAGGCGCCATGTAGTGGCACGTACCGATGCTCTCGGAATGCCCGGTATCCTGGCTCGCATTGATCAACTTGGCGAGGCCGTAGTCGCCAATTTTGACAATGCCCTCTTCCATGAACATGTTGGCGGGTTTTAAGTCACGGTGGACGATGCCGTGATCGTGCAGATAGGCCACCCCTTCGACGAGGCCTTTCAGCCAGGCGCGCACGTCGGCTTCGGGAAGTCCGCGCGGATGCTGAGCGAGCACATTGGCGAGGCTCGGTCCCGAGACGTACTCCATGATCACGAACGTATCGCCCGCGTCACTGGTTTTCAGGTCGTGGATGGTCAGTAGGTTGGGGCATTTCAGGTTCATGCATTGCACGACCCCCCGGCGCTCGACTTCCAGGTTGTGCAGGATCAGCTTCAGCGCGACTTCCTTGCCCGAGTCGGACGTGGCGTAGTAAACCTCGCCAAACCCTCCGCGTCCGATGGCCCGCTTGATCGTGTAGCCGTCGAGGGGTCTCGCCCCCGAGTTGAAGGTATAGCGGTGATTGCCTTGGAGGTTGGGCTTCGGCATTTCAGGAGACCCCACGGGCCGCTCGGGACCCAGTTGGTGGCTTGGCTCATACACGACCGTCTCGGCCACTTCCGCGCTTGGCAGGTCTCGGGAGGTCGCTTTCATCGCAAGGCAACTCCAAAGGTCGTCGAGGGGAGTCCGAGGTTGTTTCAGAAAGAGCGGTGGATTGGTTCCGAGGCCGTTCCCTCGCTCTCGACCGACGTCTTTGAAACAAATAAGGCGGGCTGCCCCGGCTTGGACGCCCACAACGCCCTTCTCTTCAGACAGATTTGGTTCCCAGGGATTCCAGGCTGAACGAGAATCCGTCGCCTAGAATGCTCGACTGCAACGTCAACGGAGCGCGGGCCGCGCAGGCCCGGCCATCCACTTCGAAACCTCCCGAGGCCCGGCACCAGAGCGACTCCCCTTGGCGGTAGAGCACAACCGGCTGGTCGATCTCGGGGGCCAGAATATGGGCCTGGGCCGACCGATCGATGATGCAGGTCTCGGCCATCAGGAGTACGCCATCGACCGCGAGGGGAAGGCGATGCCGGCTGACGATCGAAAGCCTCGCTGTCGAGCTGATCGGGCTTGGTTGACGAAACTCCAACTCGACGGTCGAGCCAAGGCGGATTACGTCGCCGTCGCGCAGCGGAGCGAGCTCAACGGGCTTCCCATTAATGAAAGTTGGGTGATGGGCTCGGAGCACATAGGTTTCTCGATCCCTTGAAATCGTGGCGTGCTGTCTCGAAAGGTCCCCCATCAGGGGAATATCCGCCTGGCTATCCGGCCCCGCCCGTCCCAGAACCACCTGGTCGTTGAGGCAAACGAGATAACCGCCAATGGCATCGACCCAGATGAGGAATCGGCCCGCCAGGTTCGATTCACTGACACGTGCGAAGGGTCTTCCTGGATTGGGATGCTGAGGCGTGGGGGGTGGCACGGATGGGCTCCTGAGTGCGGCTGCGAGCCAACCCAAGGGGGAGGCGTCGCTGCCCACCCCATTTACGGGAGGAGGAACAATGGCCTGATGGTCGGATCCGCTCAGGAAATGGATTCCCTGTTCGAGCGGCCCCGGGGAACCGGTTGAAGGTCGAGGCTCGGGCGCGGGTTGGGGCGAACGAGCTGCTCGATGGGGCCAGGCCGCCGAGGGGCTTAACGCGGCGATTTGCTGCCAGGCTCGTGATCGGGCCTGCCTTCCCGCCGGATGTTCGGGAACCGTCTCCAGCACCAGCTCGGCCGCGGAGAGGATCTCGGGCCACTTGTTGGATGAGAGCGCCGCGTAGAGCGCTTCGACGCGGGGAGCGGCGAGCTTCTGCCGGGCTTCGACGTCACGCCTGGTGCTGGCCAGGGCACTCTGCGCGGTTCCCGAGGCAAGTCGCTCCGCGCGATCGAGATGGTCGTGGGCGCGGCCGAACTCTCCTCGCCTGGCGTCTTCGACGGCGGCCTGCCACGCATCGGCCACTTCGCGTGTCCGCCGGAGCCCAGGGCCGCTGATCTTGTGCCGAGCGAGCGACTCAATTCGTTCGACGACCCGCGCTGGGTCTCCGGCGTCGAGGTCGCTCCGGACCTCGGCCGTAACGGTGTCGGCCAGCTTCAGGCGGGCCGCGGCCAGAGAGTCGGGAGGGGCACCTTGGCGTTCAGCCAGGGCCAGGTCCTCGATCGCGCCGGCCACGTCGTCGTTTTCGCCTCGGCGCGAGGCCCGCGCGACCAGTTCCGAGGCCAGCTTGGCTCGGAGGCGAACCGCGTGATGATGATCGGCGACATCCGGGCGGCTGGCCAAGACCAGCGCCTCGTCGTACCGACCGGCTCGCGCGGCCTCTTCCGCCTGTCGCAAGACGATTCGCCAGTGTCCCAGCATGGTTGACTTGCCACCCGGATTGGCCATGGAGGAATCACACTCCGCCATGTTTGGCTACGATGGAAATCCGTACTTGAATCAGTTCAGTCCGCGTTGGCTCTTGCTCTCGACGGAAGTTGGGGGTCGAAGCGTCTTCGAACTCCGTCTCGGTCTGGTCAAATGGTTCGGTCCGCCGTGCGACCTTGTTCATCGATCTTTGTCGGTCTGTGTGGCTTACGAGGCGTTTCGATCGCGGTAGACAACGGATTGAGTTAAACCGATTTGGCTCTCATTCTCGTTCCGCGAGCCGGATGAAGGGAACGGCGAGCCGGTCAGGGTGATTTGACCTGACCGGCCGCACGCTTTGGATCCCCGTTCCAGGCTTGCCGTTTCTTGCTTAGAGGCTCTTGTCCTTGTTCTTTTCCTTGGAGTCGCCTCCGTTTTCGTGCAGGCCGAACTCGGCGTCAATCTCTCGGACCACATCGCGGCCCGGCTCCAACGTGGGGAACCCATCGTCGCTAAGCCGACCTTCGATCTCCGCCATCCGAGCCTTCACCTCGAGCCGCTTTTCCAGGTCGGCCACGGTCCGCTTGGCATTGGACAGGGCGCTGTCGTCGAAATTGAACTCGTTTTGGCTCTGAGTGGCTTCGATCATCCGAAGCTTGGCCTCAATCCCTTCCAGCTTCGTCATCAGGTTTCGCTTGGCGGATTGGAGGCTTGCCATTTGAATGCGGGCCGCGGCCACCGCCTTCTGACGAGCCTTCAGGGTTGCTTCCTTCTCTTCAAGCACGCGGGTCACCGCCTTGAAGTGGTCGAACCGAGAGGCCAGGGCGGCCTTGGCCTCGCTCAACTCGCTCTCGGAGTCGGAATGCCCAGTGAGCCGAAGGTTGCCGCTCGCCAGGTCGTCGCGCAGGCTCAGAAGTTGGCGCTTCTCGACGGCCAGGTTCGAGCGCGTGCTGGTGATCTCACTTTCGAGATGCTCAACATCCACCTCGGCCCGTGCGAGCGTCTCTCGATTCTGAATGATCGCCGGCTCCAGGTTGGCGATTTCAACCCGAGCCCGGTCAATCTCGAACTGGTCGGGGATTCGGTTCTTGGCCGTCACGCGAGCCTTGTGAAACGCGGTCCGAACATAGCTCGGAGCCGAGATCCCAAAGAGCAGGAACAAGGCCGCGGAACCCAGAGCGGCTCCAATAACCCCCTTCTTCACCACTGAGCAGAGCATTTGCATGTCTCCTAGACGATCGTGCGGGACCTGGAAACAGGGATTTTGGCTTCAGGGCGGTTCGTTACGTGATGACCCGCTCCCTCATCCTCTTTTGGTGATTCGGGAAGCTTTCCAAATTATTGCCTTGATGTTCCGATTTCCTCCCACCTCCCCTTAAACTCGCCTCTGCCAGACGGGAGTTTAGGAGGTTTGAATTGAATGGGAAAGAAACCTTGTTTGCATGACGAGCAAACAAAGGATCAATGATCGTGGTTAGGAGCCTGTTAACTCGGCTCGACTTCGAACGGAGCGAAGTCAAAGAGATGCTGCGTGGCTAGTGCTCGGCCACTCTATCTCCACGGCTATCGAAGGTAGGCAATGCCCACGCTACGACGTTGCTATCAAAGGTTTTACGTAGGGTGGGCACTGCCCACCGTCCCCAGGATTTAGCGTAGTCGAGGCCCTCGTATTCGAAAGCGCAAAAGGCGGAGACGTTTGGAATTGCCTCGCCTGGAGGAAGGCGAGGCAAGGGGGGGGGTTGCCTTTGAGTTTGGCCGCCGGCACTTACTTGATCAGTTTGAGCTTGCGGAGCTTGGGCACGATCTGGGCCTGGCAGTAAGGGGCGTTTCGGTTCAGCCGATAGTAGTTCTGGTGATACGCTTCGGCTGGGAAGAAACGCGGGAGCGGTTGGAGTTGTGTGACGATCGGATCTCCGAACGCCTGGGCGGCGGTTAACTCTTCGACCGACTTGATGGCAGCCTTCTTCTGCTCGTCATTGTGGTAGAAGATGACCGAGCGATATTGAGTGCCGAAGTCGGGCCCTTGCTGGTTCAGGGTCGTGGGGTCGTGACAGGCCCAGAAGACCTTGAGCAGTTTCTCATAGGGGGCTACCGAGGCGTCATAGGTGATTTGGACCACCTCGGCATGCCCCGTTAGCCCACTGCACACCATCTCGTAGGTTGGGGAAGGGACGGTTCCCCCCGCGTACCCAGAGACCACCGACGTAACGCCTGGGATCCGTTCGAAGACGGCTTCGAGACACCAGAAGCAACCACCTCCGAATGTGGCTTTCTCCATCTTGGGTTTGCTCTTTTTCTTGGAGTTGTTGTTCGATTCCTCCGAACCGTTGTCCTTCCCTGGTTCACTCGACGAGCTCGCGTTGGAGGAGTCGCCGGATGGTTTGGTCTTTTCCTGGGCCTTGGCGGAAGAATCGCCGGCGGGTCCCATGAAGCATGCAATCGTCAAGAATGCCGCCAAGGATCGGTAGGTCATATTCGGGCTCCTCGATGAGATGCCGAAGTCGGCTGATCGAAGTAGGGGCCTCGCCTCGGGCTTTGGGCCTTGTCCGGGTTGTGGAAGGCTCCGACTCGATCTCAATGGGTCTGGCCCTGTCTCGCCTCGGCGCGAGTGGGGAGGACCCTCGCGGGTAGAACGGCGTGGACGAAAAAATGCATCCCGTTCCCTTTGATCTTATCGAACGGCATCAAGCCCGTCGAACATTCCCCGCCTTGACTCATCGGAAAACGCTTGGCCCTCACACTTGTCAAATGAGGGGTGGAGAGGTAGCCTACAAGGGTTCAACTTCTTTCGCGGCCGGCTTCCTTTCATGTCATGGCCAAATAACCCGACTTTCGCTCGTAACCGATCGCGGCCAATCAAATTGGCCGGGACCGTGTGTCGCTGGGCTTTTGCGGAACGATCGGTGTCAATCCTCTGATGCTTTGATCAAGGCGGAGGTTCTCCCATGACAGCGGGACTACGATGGAGAGTGGCGGGACTCTGCCTGGCGGGGTTGGCCTTGCTCGGGCTTTCGGCGTGGTACGCGTGGGGGCCGATTCTGGTTCGACAAGGGGCGTCGTCGAACTCGATCATGGTCATCGCCCCCTACTGGTATCAGGGAACCTGGGTTTTTGATGATCCCAGGGTAGGACTTGAGCGCGAGCCGTTTGTCGCGGGCGTTCCGGAGATGATCGACGAACTTGCGAAGCCCATTCCCAACGCGAAGCAAGGGTTTCGCCTTCTCTTCTCCGCGCGGGAGTTTCCTGGCGCTCAGAAGACCTTGACCTGGGTTCGAGGGGAGTCGCTCGGGAATATCTATCGGTTGGATAGCCCCCCAATGGAGGGCTGGATCTGCCCTGCGCTCTTCAAGTATTACGAGGCCCCGCCCACGACCATCCATGTGCGAGCCGAACCGCTGGACCGAAGTTAGACAAGCTTTGAGGCTCAGCGCGTTGACTTGGCCTCGGCTTGTTTCGGCCCCACGACCGAAGGGTCAGCCCCCACGGGTTGGTCCGTTTGCAGAATGAGAAAGTCGCGCGGAGTCGGCGATTCAGAGAGGCTGGCGACCTTGGTTCGGAACTGGATGGGGGGAGAAAGGGGCGATTCCTCCGAAACGAGTTTGGCCCAGGTGTCGAGGTTGGTCGGGCCGTCGGGGAGGCCCACTCCCCCTTCGGACGAGCGAATCGCCCATTCCTTGCCTTGGATGTCGTACACGTTCTCCTTCCCCTTCCACTCCAGGGCAGGCGCCTTGGGGGGAGAGGTGCCATCCTTGGGAGCCCATGCCAGAAGGCTTCCAGCATGCACAGCGCATCCAGTCACTTCCACATGATACGGAAGCGTGGATGAGAAGGCGATCAACTCCATGAAGCCTTGCCCAACCACGGTGCAGTGATCCAGGCTTAGGCGGCGGGTCGGTTTGGCGGTCTTGCTTCCCCCGCCCGGCTTGTTCAGCACGCGCAGGGCCCAGCCCCCTTGCTGATCCTCGGCGCTCGGCCTGAGCGAGAACAGGCATTGCTTCAGGGCGACCGTTGACCCGCTGAAGGCCCCGATATCCAGCCCTTGTGCGAATCCATCGAACCAGGTTCCAGTCGCCGACAGGCTAGGTCCGACGATGCTGAACCCCCGCGCTTGCTCGGTCTTCCCCGTCGCCTTGAAAACGCAACGATCGAGGACAACGCGGTTGGCCGACTCGATGACGGGGGGGACCAGGCGTGCCGAGCTATCGAAGTGAGCGATAATGGTCACGCCTGTCATGGTCAGAGGGCTTCCGATTCCCGTCGTCAAGAACGGTTTTGCCCCCTTGATCTCGACTTCCAGGACCGGTTCAATTCCCTCCGCGGCGCGGATATAAAGAGGGCCGCCATCAATCTTGATCGTCGCGTCGTCCCCCGTCAGCTTGATCGGTTCGCGGTGGTCGAGCCAGACATGCCCCTTGCTCCCGATCGCCACCTGCATTGCGGATTTCAAGTCGGGCTCGGTGGAGTGGACGCTCCCATCGGCGTTCCTCACCGTGAACCCCGCTGGCTTACCTTCGACCTCGCTCTTGGCTTCACTCGCCCCTGTCTTCTTCTCGGTTTGGAGCTCGGACGAGACGACCGACGTTTTCGACGTGGGTTCGCCGTCATCCTTGGGAGCCCGATTGGTGGAAGAGGTCTGATCCTTTGAAGTCGCAGATCCCCCAATCATCCCCGTTGCATAAAGGCCCGCGGTGATCGCGAGGAGAAGGCCCGCGGCAACGCCTCCCAGAAGCACGCGGCGATCCATTCCCGCCCGTCCCTTGGGCTGGGTTGAAGGAGCAGCGTTCACGGGAACTGAGACAGGGGCGGGTTGGCTCGAGGAGGAGGTTGGCTTCGCCTTGGCCGGGGCAACTTTGGAGCCTGTGCCGGTCTGCCGGCCAGGAGAACGCTCGGTCAAGCTTGGCGGAGCACCCAAATCCAACCCCAGGGCGGAGAAGTCCTCGGGAGCGTTCTTCGATTTTGAGGCGGGTGTGCCAAGCTTGCTGAAGTCGGGGGCGGCTTCCGCTGGCGGCTTGGGTTTTGACGCAGGGGCCGCGGCTGGTGTTTGGGCCGTGGCCGCGGTTCGCGCTGGCGTTGGGGGCGGAACGGGCGCGGGTGCAGTCGCTGAGTTCGGGTCCGGTGGGGAGACTGGTGTAGGCGCAGGCGTTGGTGAGACGGAAGGCGCGGTGGGTTTAGGACCGAAATTCACGAGCCCATCCAGTAGGTTGGCTGGGGGCTTGTCCTTGTTGGGCTTCGGTGGATCGGGGACGAGCGAAGCCGGGTCGGGGAAGGGGGCGTGGACGGTCGCGGCTTTTTCATTGGCTTCCGGATCCGACCCAGAACTACTGGACGCTGACGCAAGGCTAGAGGTGGCTGGCGTTGTGGAATGCGTTCCCACGGTCGAGTTGGGCGAGGATGCGGAAGCGG
>Ga0182745_1001338_pt1 | contig 23951 bp, 19 predicted proteins | sample eDN3rd30CKraftBY_FD_128523 | JGI IMG/M metagenome (GOLD analysis project Ga0182745, IMG submission 128523) | Enriched backyard soil microbial communities from Emeryville, California, USA - eDNA 3rd pass 30_C Kraft BY (version 2) (version 2) | ecosystem: Environmental > Terrestrial > Soil >... | reverse complement strand
TCAGCATAGCGGCCCAGACCGATGATGGCGCGCAACGTCTGATCGGCCGCATCCGGTGACATGTGATCCTCCAGCTCGTCCGCAAACCGGCTCCAGGGGGCGCGATGGTTCGGCCGTTCGTCGAGCACGCGACGGATATGGGCGGCGAGCGCGACATAGGAGAGCAGATGCTGGGCAAAGAGACGTTTGCGCTCGTCAGTGCCGGAACTAGCGAAGTGCCGGCCCTCCGCTGTGAGGCTGATGTCGCCGCCCGCCACCTCGGCGAAGCGCAGCATTTGCAGCGTTTCGGCGACTGGGAACAGGTCGTCGATCTCCATGTGCAGCGATGCGGCGATGACCGGAAGGTCGGCCTTGCCGTCGTAAGGCGGCGCCGCCACGGCTTCGAGCAGGCCGGCCAGGAGATTCGAAGACACGGGAGGAAGGATGGAGCCGATCCCCGCGCCAGGGAAGCGTTCGGGCCGCTTGCCCGCGGGTGCGGCGTCAGGCCTTGCCGTCATTTCCACGTAAATGCGCTCGACCAAATCGCGGAAGTTGGGATCGAGGCGCGCGCGAGGATGCGGCAACTCGACTGTGATCTCCTTGAGGATCCGGCCCGGATTGCTGCCGAAGACAAGGATCCGGTCGCACATCAGAACGGCTTCCTCGATGTTGTGGGTCACAAGGATCACACCCTTGATCGGCAATTGCCCCTCCGACCACAGGTCGAGGAAGTCCGTGCGCAGCGTCTCCGCGGTCAGCACGTCGAGCGCCGAGAAAGGCTCATCCATGAGAAGAATATTGGGATGGACGACCAATGCGCGGGCGAAGCCGACGCGCTGGCGCATGCCGCCTGACAGCTCGCGCGGATAGGCGGACTCGAAACCGTCGAGCCCGATCAGATCGATCGCCGCTATCGCCCGGCTACGGATCTCGTCGGGCGGCAGGCCGAGCGCCTCAAGCCCGAGCTGCACATTCTCAAGCACCGTGAGCCAGGGAAAAAGCGCGAAGCCCTGGAACACCATGGTGATGCCGCGCGGCGGCGCTGTCACGGTTTGTCCGAGATAGCTGATCGATCCCGCCGCAGGAGCGGAAAGCCCGGCGATGAGCCTGAGCAGCGTGGACTTGCCGGAGCCCGATCGTCCCAGCAGGCCGACGATCTCGCCTTCAGCCAAGGTCAGGTCGATTCCGTCGAGCACCAGCAACTCGCCGCCGTCCGGCCTGCGGAAAGACTTGCGGACGCCCCGGATGTCCAGCAAGGGGGTTGTTGCCATGTTGTCCTCCGGTCAACCGAAGCGGAACTTGCGCTCGGCGAGCGCATAGAGTGGGCGCCAGAAGGCACGGTTGATGACGACCACGAAGGCGCTCATCACGGCGATGCCGAGCACGATACGGTGAAAGTCTCCCCCCTCCGTCGCCTCGGCAATATAGGCGCCAAGACCATGAGCCTTGAGCGTCGTGTCGCCCCAGGTCGCGATTTCGGCGACGATGCTGGCGTTCCACGAGCCTCCCGAGGCGGTGACGGCACCGGTCATGTAGAACGGGAACACGGCCGGTAGCGCGATCCGCTTCCACCACAGCCAGCCGCGAACGTGAAGATTCGTGCCGATATCGCGTAGTTCGCTGGGGATCGTCGAAGCGCCGGCGATGACGTTAAACAGGATGTACCATTGGGTTCCGAGGATCATGAGCGGGCTCAGCCAGATATCCGGGTCGAGCCGCAGCACCACGATTGCAGACACCGCAAGGGGAAACAGAAGGTTGGCAGGAAACGCCGCCATGAACTGGGCGATCGGCTGGGCAATGCGCGCCGCTCCCGGTCGCAGGCCGAGCCAGACGCCGACCGGCACCCAGATGATGCTGGCAAGCGCGATCAGAACGAAGACACGCACCATGGTGGCAAGGCCAAAAAGTACGGCAGTGCCCACCTCCGCCGGAGTGACATCTTCCAGCACGAAGGCGATGATTTTCCACAGGGCCAACAAACAGACCAATGCAATTGTCGTGTACCAGAGCCGATCGGCCCACGCCGCAGCCTTGCCTTCTCGGCCGACGATCGGCGCCGGGTACATCGGTGCCCCCTCCATCCGGTAGGTCCACCGCCACGCTGTTCCGAGCGGCACGACGGCCAGCGACAGCAGCCATGACCGGCGCAGTGCATTCAGGACCCAGGAGCGCGGCGGGGCGACCCCGGCCTCCTGCTCGAAGCGGAAGCGGTCGGCCCAGGCGACGAGCGGGCGGAACAGAAGCTGGTCGTAGATCAGGATTACGACGAGCATGGTGGCGATCGCCCAGCCGATGGCGCCGAGGTCGCGCTGCGCGATGGCAAGCGCGATATAGGAGCCGATGCCGGGCAGCGTCACGGTCGTGTCGCCGACGCTGATCGCTTCGGATGCAACGACGAAGAACCAACCGCCCGACATCGACATCATCATGTTCCAGATCAGGGCGGGCATCGCGAACGGCACCTCCAGCTTCCAGAACCTCATCCACGGACCGAGCTGGAAGGAATGTGAAGCCTCGACAAGCTCCCGCGGCACGGTGCGCAGCGACTGATAGAAGCTGAACGCCATGTTCCAGGCCTGGCTGGTGAAGATCGCGAAGATGGCAGCGAACTCGGCGCCCAGCACCCGCCCCGGCGCGAGCGACATGAAAAAGACCACGGTGACAGAGATGAAGCCGAGAATCGGCACAGACTGGAGAATATCGAGCAGCGGGATGAGCAGCTGTTCGGCACGCCGGCTCTTGGCCGCCCAGGTCGCGTAGGTGAAGGTGAAGAGGAGCGACAGCACCATCGCCGCCAGCATTCTGAGCGAGGTGCTCAGCGCGTATTCCGGCAGCGCGGATGGATCGAGGCTGATGACCTCCGCGCCCGGTTCGGGCAAGGGCTGCATAAGGCCGCGGCTCGCCTCGGCGAGAAAAACCAGAACGCCGAGCACGAGAAGCACGACGACGAGATCCCAAAGGCTGAAGGCGCTACGGCGCGATGCCCGGGAGGGCGGCAAGGAAAAAGCGGTCATCGCGCAACTCCCGCAAAATATGATGGCGGGATGCGTTGCGATGCTTTCGATGAGGTCTGCGGATCGCCGAACGGCGTGTGGGAAAGTTCAAAGATCATGCCCGGCTGCCTCTCGATACGATCAGGGTGTCCCGGGCTCGTTGTGTGAAACAAGGCCCGGCGCCTGGTCCGCCTGCTGGAACGTCGACTGCCATCGCTCACAGCTGGTCCTCGTGAGCTGCCGCATAACACGCTGTCCGCTGAGGCATGGCAAGGACCGTCGTCGCGATGCGAAGTCACCGGCGTGGTCCCGCAATCCCGTGTCGGTGCGACACATATATGAGTATACCGGGCCAGTGTTGCCCGGTCCCGGCTTCCGACGGCGCGTTTTCTCGAACGGACACAAGACATGCGAAGGTGTATATCTGCGACGGCATTGTCGGGCGCGGTGCCCAGGCAGCAAGGCGGGTTGACTGGTGCAATGGCGGGTAGACTGCTGTGCGATGCCGTTGCCGATGCGAGACGATTGGGCGAGAAAGCGTCATCGCGCTGTTACGCTTCTGCGGACCTGTCGCAGAAGAAAAATCACGAGGGAAATGCAGGTGCTCAGCGGCGCGCCAAACTGACGAATATCGGCGGCGATACAGCAAGCGGGCCAGGCTCGCTCCAGAATTGAGATGATCAATCACCTTCAGGAATATCGTTTCCCGTGATGCATGGTTTCCGCGCAGCGACATTCTCAATCCAATCGCTTCTTGCATGCGGGATGCGCTCAGGAGCCTGCGGCCGACCACGGCCCACGGTGTCATCGCCGCTCTTTTCCCGCCCAGGATTTGCAATCAAACGCCAAGTGCGTCCGCCAGGCTCGGTCCATCGGCGCGCTTCGATGGGATTGTCTTTGTCTTTCGTGCTCTTGCTTGCGGGATCGGCCCTTGCTGACGGGAACGTCGGCACGGCCGGCATCCTTTCAGCTTCCATCGCGACAAGTCTACCGCGCGATGGAGACCCCGCAGGCTTGCGCAGGTGGCTTGCCCAGCGCGGGATCACCTACGGTTTGATCTATACCGGGGAAGCGCTTGGCAATCTCTCCGGGGGCGTCCGTCGAGGTGCGCTCTATGAGGGCAAACTCGAAGGCATTGTTGCCGCCGATCTCGAAAAATTCGCGGGCCTGCGAGGCTTGAGCTTCTTCGCCAATGCCTTCCAGATCCACCGGACCTCCGGCGCACGAGACCATCACTTCCAGAGCCTGAACACGATCAGCAACATCGAAGCCGACCCTGCGACACGACTGTCCGAGCTGTGGCTCGAACAGAAGCTGTTCAATGACCGGTTCAGCATTCGCGTCGGTCAGCTTGCTGCGGATGCGGAATTTTTCATCAGCGACGTCAGCACCATGTTCATCAGCAGCGATTGGCCGACCGTCACAGCGGCCAATCTGCCGAGCGGGGGCCCCGCCTATCCTCTTGCAACGCCCGGCATCCGGCTGAAAATCGATCCAACGCCGAATTGGACAGGGCTGGTCACGTTGCTCAATGGCAATCCTGGCGATCCGGTGACGGTCAATCGGACCGGCACCAATTTTCGTGTGAACGACCCGCCGTTGCTGATGGGCGAGCTTCAGTACCGCTACAATCAGAACAGGGACGCACCTGGCCTGGCGGGTACGTTTCGACTGGGCGCATGGCGTCATTTCGGGAGGTTCGAGGATCTGCGGATCGACGACACCGGGCTTTCGCTGGCGAATCCGGTCAGCAGTGGCCGCGCGCGGCTGCTTCGGGGAACGAGCGGCATCTACGGCATCGTCGACCACCAGATTTATCGTCCACGAGGCGGGAATGCCGAAAGCGGCATCAGCGTCTACAGTCGAATCGCCGCGACTCCGGCGGACCGCAACCTTGTCAGCTTCTATCTGGACGGCGGAGTTGTCTTCGCGGGTATGCTGCCGTGGCGGCCGGACGACAGATTCGGAGCATCATTCATCTACGCTGAAATGTCGAACCGGGCGCGCGCGTTCGACCGCGACATGGTTGCATTCACCGGACAGGACCGGCCCATCAGGAATTATGAGCTGACGTTCGACCTCACCTATTTGGCGCAGATCAAGCCGGGATGGACGATTCAGCCAGTGTTCCAGTACGTCATCAATCCCGGCGGTCGCGTGCCGGATCCAGTATCTCCGAGTTTGCCGATCAAGGGCGGCGCGGTGATCGGCGTGCGAAGTACGATCAGCTACTAGAGCATCTTCGCGCGACGTAGATGCAGGTTTGCGTGAAGAAGATGCGGCAAACAACAACCTGGAGCCCCGAGTTCTGTTTCCATCAGAACCGTACAGACTCTCACGTGCATCCGGCTCACCGGCTTCGGGTCCTCGCTATGAAACGCTGTCGCGAAATGCTGCGCGAAACCCTCGCAGCCTGCCGCCCGGCAGCGTGCCTGGGCAGGTCCGCTTTGGAGCTGAAAGCCGCACGATTGACCACGCAGCAGTGAATCGGATCCCCCACAGAGCCGCCCGCGGAACCGCGATGGAATCGTCTTCCATTCGCTTCCACGGCCGCAATTTTTGATGAGGAATCGGGCGGAAAGGCATCGCTGAAATACTCATGATTTCAACGGCCTATGGTTTGGTTGCGGGGGCTGGATTTGAACCAGCGACCTTCAGGTTATGAGCCTGACGAGCTACCGGGCTGCTCCACCCCGCGAGAAACTCGAAGGCGCAGGATTTCGACCCAACTGGACGACATCCCGCGCCGGCGAGGGGTATGTAGCAACGCCTGCCTCCAAAGGGAAGCCCGTCGTGACGTTTTTTTGACGGCAGCAGGACGGCCATAACGCCCTTCTCTCGGCTGCGCCCCCAAGCCGGCGGCCCGACGTTTTGCCGAAACGGCTTGCGCCCCGCTTCGCCTCCCGCCGGGGCGTGGATCGAAACGCTTCAGGGTGCAACTTCGCGACATCGAGACTGCGCCGCCTCCCGCACGGAGGCGCGGACAGAGCCGTCGGATCGAGCAGCAACCCGCGCCATCCGCGCATGACAACCCGTGAGGCCGCGTGCCACAATGCCCCTGCATCGCCGCCACGAGAGCGCGAGAGACACGGCCGCAACAGGCCGGCCCAAGGGAGGTTTCATGCTGTTTCCGACAATGCTGGTGGGCTCCTATCCCCAGCCCGACTGGCTGATCGACCGCGCCAGGCTGGCGGAGAAGGCCCCGCCCCGCATCCGCCGCACGGACCTGTGGCGCATCGGCCCCGAATATCTCGAAGAAGCCCAGGACGACGCCACGCTGCTGGCGATCCGCGATCAGGAGCGGGCCGGCCTCGACATCATCACCGACGGCGAGATTCGCCGCGAAAGCTATTCCAACCGCTTCGCTACCGCGCTGGAAGGCGTCGATATCGAAACGCCGGGCATCGTGCCGAGCCGCAGCGGCAAGCCGGACATGGTGCCGCGCATCGTCGGCAAGATCCGCCGCAAGCACGCCGTCGAAGTCCGCGATCTCAAATTCCTGCGCGCCCATACCGACCGCAAGATCAAGATCACCATCCCCGGCCCCTTCACCATGGCGCAGCAGGCCAAGGATGAGTTCTACAACGACGAGGCCGCCGCGGCGATGGACTATGCCGCCGCGGTGAACGAGGAAGTACGGGAGCTGTTCGCCGCGGGCGCGGACATCGTGCAGCTCGACGAGCCCTATATGCAGGCCCGGCCGGACAAGGCGCGCGACTTCGGCATCGCCGCCGTGAACCGCGCGCTGGAAGGCGTCACCGGCACCACCGCGATCCATCTCTGCTTCGGCTATGCCTATATCGTAAAGTCGAAGCCGGACGAATACGCCTTTCTCACCGAGCTTGAGAATTCGAAGGTGGACCAGATCTCCATCGAGACGGCGGAGCCGCAGTTCGACCTCGCGGTGCTGGAGAAGATGCCGTCGAAGCAGATCGTGCTCGGCGTGATTGATCTCTCGAAGATGGAGATCGAAACGCCGCAGGTGGTCGCGGACCGCATCCGCCGCGCCCTGCCCCATGTGGCGAAGGAGCGCATCGTCGTCGCGCCGGATTGCGGGCTGAAATTCCTGCCGCGCGACATCGCCTATGCCAAGATGAAGGCCATGGTCGAAGGCGCGCGCATCGCGCGGGAGGAAGCCGGCGGCTGACCTGCGCCGCTATTGCATGCAAAGGAACGGCGCGCCGGGCGCGGCCGTTCCCCGCATCGCCGGCACGATTCACGGCACGCCTTCACGCCGTGACCCGCCTGCCTTCGGGTGCGGGACCATTCGCTGCCTGACGCTTGGTCCCGGCGCGAACCGGTATGTCCTTCGCCTGAAAGCACGATAGGCTCATAGCTGGAGACTCTCTGGCGTCGCGGGAAAAGGTCCGAGCCCCCGCACAGGTCCGCATCCGCCCCATTCATGACGACACGACCCATGACGGAATCCATGACCGAATCCATGACAGACGGCGCGACCATCGACGAAATCGCCGATGGGCTGTTCCGCATCTCGATCTTCGTTCCGCAGGTCGGGCCGAAGGGCTTCAGCTTCAGCCATTTCCTGTGGCGGGACGAGGAGCCCCTGCTCTATCACGCCGGCATGCGGCGGATGTTTCCGCTGCTCGCTCCCGCCGTCGCCCGCGTGATGCCGCTGGAACGGCTGCGCTGGATCAGCTTCGGCCATGTGGAGGCCGACGAATGCGGCGGCATGAACGACTGGCTCGCCGCCGCGCCCCACGCCACGATCGCGCACGGCGCCACCGGCTGCCGCGTCTCGCTGAACGACCTCGCGGACCGGCCGCCGCGGGCGCTGGCGGATGGCGAGATCATCGCCACCGGCGCCCGGCGCTTCCGCTGGCTCGCCACGCCTCATGTGCCCCATGGCTGGGACGCCGGCGCGATGTTCGAGGAGACGTCGGGCACGCTGCTGTGCGGCGACCTGCTCAGCCAGTTCGGCCGCGTGTCGGCGCTGACGGAGCATGACATTGTCGCCCCGGCGACGGAGACGACGGATTTCGTCTATTCGACCAGCCTCGGGCCGACCACGGCGCCGACGCTGCGGCGACTCGCGGCGCTGGAACCACGCCTGCTCGCCGTCATGCATGGCGCGTCCTTCGCGGGCGACGGCGGCGGCGCGTTGCGCGAACTGGCGGCGCGCTACGACGCCCATTTGCAGCGCATGCTGGAAGAGCATGCCGCCGTGTGACACCGGCTCATGACTCTCCGCACCCCAGGTGCTAGGAGCACGCGAGCAACATCGCAGGGGGAAATACCGATGAAGGCTGCCGTTGGCACACCGAACGGCCTGGAGATCCGGGACGACATTCCGCAACCCAGGCCGAAGGCCAGCGAAGTGCTGGTGCGCGTCCATGCCGCGGGGCTGAACCGCGCGGACCTCAACGCCGCCAAGGGCGCCGGCGGCCATGGCGCGATCGGCGCGGTGGTCGGCCTCGAATGGGCCGGCGAAGTGGTCGAGACCGGCGCGGACGTGACCCATGTGAAGAAGGGCGACCGCGTCGCGTGTTCCGGCGCGGGGGGCTATGCCGAATATGCGGTGACGGACTATGGCCGCGTCACCAAAATCCCTGGCAACATGGATTTCGAGACCGCCGCGACGCTGCCGATCGCCCTCCACACCATGCACAATGCCGTCATCACCGCCGGCCGCATGACGGCGGGCGAAAGCGTGCTGATCCAGGGCGCCAGCTCCGGCGTCGGGCTGATGGGCCTTCAGATCGCGAAGAAGAAGGGCGCCGCCCTCGTCATCGGCTCGTCCACCAACGATGCCCGGCGCGCACGGCTGAAGGAATTCGGCGCGGACCTCGCCATCGACACCCGCGATCCCGCCTGGCCGGACGAGGTGCTGAAGGCGACGGACGGCAAAGGCGTGCATCTGGTCGTGGACATGGTGTCGGGCCAGACCGTGGTGCCCGCCATGCGCGCGACGCGCGTGCTCGGCCGCATCGTCAATGTCGGCCGTCTCGGCGGCAAGACCGCGGAGTTCGATTTCGACATCCATGCCGCGCGGCGCATCGACTATATCGGCGTCACCTTCCGCACCCGCACGGTGGAGGAAGTCCGCGAGATCGGCCGCCTGGCCACGGCGGACCTGTGGGAACAGCTTGTCGCCGGCGATATCGCGCTGCCGATCGACAGGCGCTTCACGCTCTCCGACGCCGTCGAGGCGCAGGCTTACATGCGCAGCAACAGTCATTTCGGCAAGCTGGTGCTGACGGTCTGAGCGGACCAGCCGGCGCGAACCATGCCGCATGAACGCGGCATGGCTCCTGAAGCCGTTGCGCGGCCCCATGTCCCTCCGGCGAACCGGTATCCGCTTCGCCGGAAAATGCGTTATGATGGCGGGCAGCAATGCAGGCTCAGGAGGATCGCCATGACGCAGACAGCAACGACCGCGACACCGGCCCAATCCGCCACCCCTGCCGCCACCCCCGCCGGCGCCCTGCCCCGCCTTCCCCAGCGGCTCCATCACTATGCCTTCACGGTGAAGGACCAGGAGGCCAACCGCGTCTTCTGGGAAGACGTGATCGGCGTCCCGCTGACGGCGACATGGTGCGAGCGCGCCTATAACGGCACGGTCGGCCGCGAGATCGACTATTGCCACACCTTCTATACGCTGGAGGATGGCGGTGCGCTCGCCTTCTTCCAGTTCGCGGATGAAGACGCCTATGAGGCGCTCAAGACATTGCGGCCGGAGATGGGCCAGCATTTCGCCATGCTGGTGGACGAAGCGACCTATGACGCGATCCAGCAGCGCATCGTCGCGGCGGGCCTGCCGCTGCGCGAGACCGACCACGGCTATTGCAAGTCGATCTATACCCAGAGCCCGGACGGCCTGAAGGTGGAATTCACCATCGACCATCCGGAGGTGGAGGCGATCAACGCCATGCGGCTCAAGGATTGCCACACTGAGCTGAAGCGCTGGCTCGCCGGCGACCATCGCACCAACAACAACGACCGCCACGGCATCACGACCTGACCCCGGCGGCCCGTTTGGGGCAAGCCGCAGGGTCGCACATATCTTCGCGCTTCGTTGCGTCGCCTCCCGCCGAGGCGTGGATCGAAACAATGTGCTCGTGGATCAGGATATGGTGTTTCCGGATCGCCTCCCGTGGGGCGGCATGAGCGCCCCGGCGCTCTCGCCGGCCGGAACGCTCACGCGCATTCAAAACCGCCGTCGTCCGCGCCGGTGAACGAGGCCAGCACCTGGGCGAGGTCCTGCTCGATCGCGGCGCGGTCCTCCTCCGGCAGGGCAGAAAAGGTCGCCAGCCAATCCTCGAATGGGGCCGCGCCCGCCGGGGCCATCAGCGCGCCGCGCCGGCCTTCCACCACGGCGGCCAGCCGCATGCGGCCGTTCATCTCATAACGGGCGTGGAGATAGTCGAGAATGTCGTCCTCGATCATCCGCGCGTCCAGCGTCACGCCGAACCCCCGCGTCACGCAGGGGCAGCCGGGCGGATGAACGGTCACGGTCCTTGCTCGCGCCCAGAGGGCGGCAAGGTCCGGCTTCTGCGGGGCCGGGCGCGCGAAAGGGAGTTCCATAGCGAAACGTGATATCCCGTGGCACCGAAAAAATCCATTCGGGCCGGTCATGGCCCATTTCCTTTGATGATGGCCTATTATTGGCCTTGATCCCGCGACGGGTTTTGTCCAGTTAATCGCCGGCTGACTTTGTCAGCCGCCAGAAGTTCGCCGAAAGGGGTGCCCTCGTTGACTGCTCAATCGAAAGCCGCCGAATCGAAGCCTGCCGGCCGGCTGCGGCTGGCCGCCGATATCGGGGGCACCTTCACGGACGTCGCGGGTTTCGACGAGGCCGGCGACCGGCTGCTGTTCGGCAAGTCGCTCTCGACGCCGGAGGCGCTGGTGCAGGGCATCCAGAACGGCGTGGACGGGGCCGGCGCGGCCTTCCGCGACGCCTATCTGTTCCTCCATGGCTCGACGGTCGCCATCAATACCTTGCTGGAGCGCACCGGGGCCAAGACCGCGCTGCTCATCACCCGCGGCTTCCGCGACGTCTACGAGATCGGCCGCATCAACCGGCCGGACGCCTACAACCTGTTCTTCGGCAAGCACGAGCCGCTGGTGAAGCGGTCCTGGCGCTTCGAGGTCCATGAGCGCCTGCGCGCGGACGGCGCGGTTCACGAAACGCTGGACGAGGATCAGGTCCGGGCGCTGGCCCGCGAACTGAAGACCACGGACATCGAATCCATCGCGATCCTGCTGCTACATTCCTACCGCAACCCGGCCCACGAGAAGCGGGTCAAGGAGATCGTGCAGGAGGAGATGCCGGATGCCTTCGTGTCCGCGTCCCATGAGCTTTCGCAGGAATATCGCGAGTTCGAGCGCGCTTCCACGGTGGTCGCCAACGCCTATGTCGGCCCGCGCGTCGGCAGCTATCTCGCCGAGATCGAGAAGCACATTGCGGAACGTGACTTCTCCGGCTCGTTCTATGCGGTGCAGTCCACCGGCGGGCTGTTCCCGGTCGCCCATGCGCGGGAGCATTGCGTGCGGATGCTGGAATCCGGCCCCGCGGCCGGCGTCATCGGCGCGCAGGCCATGTGCGCCCAGCTTGGATTGAAAGATGCCATCGCCTTCGACATGGGCGGCACCACCGCCAAGGCCGGCGTCATCGCCGACGGCGAGCCGCTGACCTCCGGCCATGCGCTGATCGGCAGCTATGAGCGCGCCCTGCCGATCCAGATGTCGATGACGGATATTTTCGAGGTCGGCACCGGCGGCGGCTCCATCGCCCGCGTGATGGAAGGCAACGCGCTCCGCGTCGGCCCCCAGAGCGCCGGCTCGACGCCGGGCCCGGCGTGCTACGGCCGCGGCGGCGAGAACCCGACCGTGACCGATGCCAACCTGCTGCTCGGCCGGCTCGACCCGGACAATTTCCTCGGCGGCGAGATGAAGCTCGACGTCGCCGCCGCCACCGCCGCGATGGACGCCAAGGTGGCCAAGCCCCTCGGCCTCGACGTGACGGCGGCCGCGGACGGCATCATCCGCATCGCCGCCACCGCCATGTCCCATGCGGTGAAGGGCGTGACCACCGAGCGCGGCCTCGATGCCGGCGCCTTCGCCATGGTGGTCTATGGCGGGGCGGGTCCGCTGCATGCCTTCGCCATCGCCCGGGAAATCGGCATCCGGCGGGTGCTGATCCCGTTCTCGCCGGGGCATTTCTCGGCCTATGGCATGCTGTTCGGCGACCTGCGCTACGACTATGTGCGCTCCTGTTTCGAGAAACTCGCGACGGTGCCCTTCGCCCATCTGGAGGACATCTACCGCGATCTCGAAGCCCAGGGCCGCGAGGCCATCGGCGGCTCCACGGTGAAGCCGGACGAGATCCGCATCACCCGCTATGCGGACATGCGCTATGTCGGGCAGGAACACGCCGTGACGGTGGAGCTGCCGCAGGCGCTGTTCGATGGCGAGGATCGCGCCGGCATCAAGGCCGCCTTCGACGCGCTGCATCTCACCCGCTACGGCACGTCCGCGCCGAAGGAAGCGGCGGAGATGGTCAGTCTGCGCATGACGGTGACAGGTGTCATGCGCAAGCCGCCGCGCCCGCCGCTGCCGCAGGGCGGCGCGACGCCGGCCAAGGAGGCGCTGCGCCGGGTCAAGCCGGTGTATTTCCGCGATACCGGCTTCGCCGACACGCCGGTCTATGTCCGCACGGCCCTGAAAGCCGGCAACGTGGTGCAGGGTCCGGCCTTGATCGAGGAACATGCCTCCACCACCGTGCTGGCCCCCGGCGACGTGATGACCGTGGACCGCTTCGGCAATCTCGATATCGCGATCGGAGGCCGCTGATGCGCGCGACAGACAATCAGGCGACAGCCATGCAGGCGACCGACACATCCGCCGTCGATCCCATCACCGTCGAGATCATCCGCAACGGCGTGCTCGCCGTGACGGAGGAGATGAAGACGAACCTGATGCGGACGGCCTATAACCTCATCATCTACGAGGCGCTGGACTTCACCGTCGGCCTGTTCACGGCCAAGGGCGAAACCGTCTCCATCGGGCTCGGCCTGCCGATGTTCATCCGCGGCATGGCCGACACCGTGAAGGCGATGCTGGCGCGCTACGAGACCGAAGGGCTGGAGCCCGGCGACATCCTCGTCACCAACGACGCCTATATCACCGGCAGCCATCTCAACCACATGACCTTCGCCCTGCCGGTGTTCCATGAGGGCGAGCTGATCGCCTTCACCTGCTGCATGGCGCACTGGATCGATATCGGCGGCACCCTCGGCGGCGCCACCACGGACATCTATTCCGAGGGACTTCAGGTCCCGATCCTGAAATACCGCAAGGCCGGCGTGGTCAATCAGGACCTTGTCGACATCATCGCGCTGAACGTGCGCGTGCCGGAGCGCGCGCTCGGCGACCTGCGCGCCCAGATCACCGCCGTGACCACCGGCGAGCGCCGCTTCCTCGAACTCCTGACGCGCTATGGCCGCGACAGCGTGCTCGGCGCTATCGCCACGATCATGGACCATTCGGAGGCGATGGCGCGGGCCAATACCCGCACCATTCCGGACGGCGTCTATGAAGCCGAATCCTTCATGGACGACGACGGCCTCGACATCGGCAAGCGGGTGCCGATCCGCGTCAAGGTCACGGTGTCGGGCGACGAGATGACCGTCGATCTTACCGATGTCGCCAAGCAGGTGCGCGGCTATTACAATTCCGGCGTCACCACCGGCTATGCCTGCGCTCAGGTCGCCTACAAGTGCCTGACGACGCCGACCGACTATCCCGTGAACGACGGCGCGTTCCGCTCGCTCAACGTCGTCGTGCCCATGGGCAGCATCGTCAGCGCCGAGCGCCCCGCGCCGATGCGCTGGTGGATGACGTTCCCGATGACGGTGATCGACACCATCTTCAAGGCGCTGGCGAACGCGATCCCGGACCGGGTTGCCGCCGGGCACCATGCCGATCTCTGCCTCGGCAATTTCCACGGCATCTCGCCGCGGGACGGGCGCTTCTTCATCGGCTCCAGCGGACCCATCGGCGGCGGCTGGGGCGCGAAGATGACCGAGGACGGCGTCTCCGCCACGGTCTGCATCAACGACGGCGACACCCATAGCGGCCCGTCCGAACAGCTTGAGGCCAAATTCCCGCTGCTGATCGAGAAGGTCGAACTGCGGCAGGACAGCGCCGGCCCGGGACGCCACCGCGGCGGCCTCGGCACGGAAGTGATCATGCAGGCGCTCGGGCCGATGGGCGTCGATACCTATATCGACCGCGTCCATTGCCGCCCCTGGGGCCTGCATGGCGGCGAGGACGGCGCGGGCAACGAGGTCGCGCTGCGGCTCGGCGGCAACTGGAAGGAAGACATGCCGAACGGCAAGGCGCTGTCCCAGCGCCTGCGCGCGGGCGACGCCATCCGGCTTCGTGCCGGCGGCGGCGGCGGCTTCGGAGATCCGAAGGCGCGCGATCCCCAGCGCGTGCTGCGCGACGTGATGGAAGGCTATGTGTCGGCGCAGGCCGCGCGCGAGCGCTACGGTGTCGTGATCGATGTCGCGGCCGGCGCCATCGACGCGGCCGCGACAGCGGCGTTGCGGTCGCGCAAGGTGGAAGCGGCGGAATAATCCCGCCGCTGTACCGCCTTACTCAGCGGCCTGCGCCGCAGCAGGCAGCTTCGTGTCCGCCTCGTCCACCGCGCCCGCGCCGGGCCATGTGGCTGTCGAGATGTCGAACACCACGCCGTCCGGCCCCCGGAACTTGATTTCCGGATGCGCGGTCTTGGGCAGCTCCGCCAGCGTCGTGATGTTCGGCGCGCCGAGGGCTTCGAGGCGCTGCGTCCAGCTCTCCCAGTCGTCCACCACCACGCCGAAATGATGGAAGCCGACATGGTCGATGCCGACGCCGGTCTGGTCGTTGCCGAATTTCAGGATCGCGATGTTGAGATGCCCGTCCGTCAGCATCACGCCGGAGGGGCGCGGCGCGACATCCGGATTGGCGGGGTCGAGACCGAAACGGCCAAGCTCCCGAAAGCCGAAAGCGGCCTTGTAGAAATCCGCGGCCTTGCCGGGATGGTCGCTGGCAAAGGCGATGTGGCGAATCTGCGCCATGGGGTGTCCTCCCTGTCTATCTGTCAGCCTATCAGCCGCGCGCCGGCGGCGCAGCCGCCATAACCATGCAGCGGCTATAGTGCGACGACCGAATGCGGCTGCTCGCCCCGCATAATGCGTTCGAGATTGTCGCCGACGAATTCCGCCAGCCGGTAGGCCCCGCCCGCCACCGCGCAATGGGGCGTCAGGATCAGGTTCGGCGCGGTCCAGAGCGGATGGTCCGGCGGCGGCGGTTCGGGATCGGCAACGTCGAGCCCCGCGCCGGCGAGATGGCCGCTTTCCAGCGCAGCGATCAGCGCCTCGGTGACGACCACCGGCCCGCGCGCGATGTTGATGAACAGCGCGCCGCGCTTCATCCGCGCGAAGCGTTCCGCGTCGAACAGGCCGCGCGTCTCGTCGGTCAGCGGCGTCGCCACCGCGACCACGTCCGCCTCGGCCAGCGTCTCGTCAAGCCGGGTCATGGACCGCACCTCATCGCCGCTCGGATGCGGCGTGGCGGAGCGCGACAAGCCGATGCTGCGCGCGCCGAACGCCTGGGACAGCCGGCCGATCTCGCGGCCGATGGCGCCGAAACCGACGACCGCAACGGTGCGGCCGTCGAGGCTGCCCATACGCCCCATCACGTCGTTGCCCCAGTGCCGGCGCGCCTGCATCGCCAGCATCTCCGGCGTGCGCCGCAGCAGCGCCAGCGTCAGGCCGATGGCATGTTCCGCCACCACGGTGCCGAGGCTGTCGCCCGCCGTCGCGACCATGATCTGCGGCGGGATCTTCTCCTTCTGAAGCCGGTCATAGCCGACCGTCAGAATCTGGATCAGCCTGAGCTTCGGCGCATGCCCCTCGCGCACCGCCTGCGCGACGGCCGGCGTATAGTTGAACACCTGAAGCGCCAGCACCTCGGCTTGCGGCAACGCCGCGATCACCGCATCGGCGCTGTCGACGCTGACGAGATCGAGCCCTTTGACGCGGCCGAATCTCTTTTCCATCGCCGGCCTCGACGCCGGCGTCGCCCACAGCACGACACGCATGATCCGCAATCCTCCCAGCCGCGCACGGGTCCCGGCCTCCATACCGGCCGAACGGCGCGCAGTCGCATTACTGCGCCGCCGGCCCGGAAGGCAATGCGCGGCAGCGGCAGCGCGCGGCCAGCGCGCGCCGCGGGGGAGGGCCGCGCACCGCAGTTTGCGCTTGGCTTTTTTCTGCCTGAGAGCACCCACATTCACCGCCCGCCCGAAAGATGGGCAAACAATGTGTCCCGCGCGCCCCTCGAAAACCTCGATTTTACGGGAAAAACGCAGTGGGCAAGTGGGCGAGATCGCCGTTGACGCCGGCCATTCTGTCGTGGCTTGTGCAAGGTGGCGCCGATCTAGCCGCGGCTGTCCATAATGATCGCGGCAGCCGGCGCCGAGGCCACCGGCCAAGAATTTGCCCGGCCGCAACGGAGGAAGCGCCATGCACCTTCGCCGTCGCCGGGCATGTCGGCTAATCGTGTTTCAGGATCGCAGGACGACGCCATGCCCGCTTCACAACACCAGAATCCCAAGTCCGACATCGAGATCGCCCAGGCCGCGAAAATGCGGCCGATCCTCGACATCGCCCGCGAGAAGCTCGGCATGAAGCCGGAGGACCTCGAACCCTATGGCCACTACAAGGCCAAGGTCTCGATGGACTATATCAAGTCGCTCCAGAGCAAGCCGAACGGCAAGCTGATCCTGGTCACGGCGATCACGCCGACACCGGCCGGCGAGGGCAAGACCACCACCACGGTCGGCCTCACCGACGCGCTGAACCATATCGGCAAGAAGGCGATGCTGTGCCTGCGCGAGCCCTCGCTCGGCCCGAGCTTCGGCATGAAGGGCGGCGCGGCCGGCGGCGGCTATGCTCAGGTCGTGCCGATGGAGGACATCAACCTCCACTTCACCGGCGACTTCCACGCCATCACCTCCGCGCACAACCTGCTCTCGGCGCTGATCGACAACCACATCTACTGGGGCAACGAGCTGGGCATCGACCAGCGCCGCGTCGCCTGGCGGCGGGTGCTGGACATGAACGACCGCGCGCTGCGCGAGATCGTCTGCTCGCTCGGCGGCGTCGCCAACGGCTTCCCGCGCGAGGCCGGCTTCGACATCACCGTAGCCTCCGAGGTCATGGCGATCTTCTGTCTCGCCAGCGACCTTGAAGACCTCAAGAAGCGGCTCGGCAACATCATCGTCGCCTATACGCGGGACCGCAAGCCGATCTTCGCGCGCGACCTCAACGCCCATGGCGCCATGACCGTGCTGCTGAAGGAGGCGCTCTCCCCCAACATGGTGCAGACGCTGGAAGGCACGCCCGCCTTCATCCATGGCGGCCCCTTCGCCAACATCGCCCATGGCTGCAACTCGGTGCTGGCGACGACGACCGCGCTCAAGCTCGCCGACTATGTCGTGACCGAAGCCGGCTTCGGGGCTGACCTCGGCGGCGAGAAATTCCTGGATATCAAGTGCCGCAAGACCGGCCTTAAGCCGGACTGCGCCGTGGTGGTGGCAACCATCCGCGCGCTCAAGATGCACGGCGGCGTCAAGAAAGAGGACCTCAAGGCGGAGAATCTCAAGGCGCTCGAAGACGGCATGGCCAATCTCCAGCGCCATATCGAGAACCTGAAGACGTTCGGCCTGCCGGCGGTCGTCTCCATCAACCGCTTCAGCGCCGACACCGACGCCGAGATCGCGCTGGTGAAGGAGAAGTGCAAGGCGCTCGGCGTCGAAGCCGTGATGGCCGACCACTGGGCCGAGGGCGGCGCCGGCGCGGCCGATGTCGCCCGCGCGGTGGTCAACACCATCGAAGGCGGCAGCGCCAACCTCAAGCTGCTCTATCCCGACGAGGCGCCGCTGGAGGAGAAGATCCGCACCATCGCCAAGGAAATCTACCGCGCCAAGGACATCGCGCTCGACAAGTCCGTGCGCGACCAGCTCAAGTCCTTCGAGGCGATGGGCTATGGCCACCTGCCGGTCTGCATCGCCAAGACGCAGTATTCCTTCTCGACCAATCCGGACGCCAAGGGCGCGCCGGTGGACCACGTCATCCCGGTCCGGGAAGTGCGGCTCTCGGCCGGCGCGGAATTCGTCGTGGCGGTCTGCGGCGAGATCATGACCATGCCCGGCCTGCCGCGGGTGCCGTCCGCCAACACCATCGACCTGAATGCGGACGGCAAGATCGTCGGCCTGTTCTGATCGGCGCGTGTCCGACCGATGCCGACCGCATCGGTTCATCATGAGCCTGAAGCCCGGCGGTTTCGCCGGGCTTTTTTCTTTGCCGGCCGACGGCGCGATCCGGCGCGTCACGACATCTGCCGCACCAGCCAGAGGCCGGCGAACAGGCCGGCGACAGACAGCGCCACGGACCCCAGCACATAAGCCAGCGCCAGCGCGGTCTCGCCGCGCTCATGCAGCAGCGCGGCATCCAGCGAGAAGGCGGAAAAGGTGGTGTAGCCGCCGAGGACGCCGGTGGTCAGCAGCAGGCGCCAGTGCTGCAAGTGTCCTGAAAAACTTGCCTCGCCCTTGAACGCGAACCAGCCGGCGATCAGCCCCATCAGCAGCGAGCCGGAAATATTCACCGTGACCGTGCCGAACGGAAAAGCCGTTCCAAACCAGCGCGCCGCCGTGACATTCACGCCATGGCGCAGCATCGAGCCGAGCCCGCCGCCGAGAAACACGATCAGATAGGCCATGGTAGATCCCTGCTCCTTGCGGTTGCGTCCCCGACAGGGATCGGGCATGTCCCGAGCCATGTCCACCCCCTCCCCGACTCAGCCGCCGCCGGCAGGACGACGCAAGCGCCGGTCGTTCGACTGGTCCACCGCTGTCATCGGCACTCTGGTGGTTTCGGCGGGCAGCGCCGTGCTGTGGCGGGATGGCTGGGCCCCGTTCCTGTCGATCCTCACCCATGACCTCACCCTGCTGGTGGACATCCTGCCGAAGGTGCTGGCCGGCTGCCTGATCGGCGCCTTCGTCATGATGCTGCTGCCGCGCGAGGTGGTGGCGCGCTGGGTCGGCGGCGAATCGGGTTTCGTCGGCCTCGTCATCGCCACGCTGGTCGGCACCTTCCTGCCAGGCGGCCCGTTCTCGATCTATCCGATCACGGCGGCGCTGCTGACCCTGGGTGCGGATGTCGGCACCGCGACGACTTTCATCGCCGCCTGGTCGCTGCTCGGCTACAACCGCGCCCTGGTGTGGGAGCTGCCGTTCATGGGCGGCGACTTCACCTTCTGGCGCGTCGCCGTCTCGCTCCCGCTGCCGATCCTGGCCGGCCTGTTCGCGCGGCTGCTCTGGAAAGTGCTGATCAACCGGGACGACCCGGCATGACGGCGGGGCATCGATGGAGCTGAAGCTGGATCTTGCTCTGATCCTGACCGGCGTGCTCTGGGGCGCCGTGCTGGTGCTCGGCCTGATGGCCTGGCGGCGCGGCCGCATCCTGCTGCGGGAGGGTCTGCGCACCGGCGGCCTCGACTTCATCCACATCCTGCCGCGCATCATGCTGGGCGTGGTCGGCTCCGGCTATCTCGCGGCCGTGATGCCGCAGTCGCTGATCATCCAGTGGATCGGCCCGCAATCCGGCTTCCTCGGCGTCGCCATCGCCGCCGTCTTCGGGGCGATCACGCCCGGCGGCGCGGTCGTCGGTTTCGCCATCGCCGCCACCGCGCTCAAGACCGGCGGCGGCGCGCCGCAGGTGATCGCCTATGCCACCGCCTGGGCGCTGATCTCGCTTCAGCGCACGCTGGTCTGGGAGGTGCCCGCGATGCCGGCGCAGTTCGTGACCATGCGCCTGCTCGCCTCGGTCCCGCTGCCCTTTCTCGCGGCGCTGGGCGCGATGCTGATCGGCCGGCCCTAGAGCATGACCCCGAAAAGTGGGTACCGGTTTTCGGATCAGATCATGCTCAAATAAAAAGCCGATCCCGAAAATGCCCTCCCCCCCGGATGCGTTCCCGCTCAATGCAGGGCGGACATCGGCCGCGGCAGGATCGCGCCGTGATGGCGGATCACCCGGCCCGCGAGCCGGTGCGCCTCGGCCGCCGCCGCCAGCGTCGCCTTTCCGTTCAGCCGGGCCGCAAGATAGGCCGCGTTGAAGCTGTCCCCGGCGGCCGTCGCATCCGCCGGCGTCACGACCTCGGGCACGGGCACCAGATCCTGCCGCCCCGCAGCGGCGACCAGCGCGCCGCCGGGGCCGTTCTTCACCACGATCTCGGCGACGCCGAAAGCCTGAATCCGCGCGACCGTCGCCTCCGGCGAAGGATCGCCCCAGAGCACGGCCTCGTCGTCATAAGCCGGCAGCGCGATGTCGGTGCGCTTGAGGGCTTCCATGGCGACCGTCCGCGCCCGCGCCAGATCCCCGCGCCAGCCATGGGGCCGGAAATTGGCGTCGAAGGCGACGCGCGCCCCCTTCTGCCGCGCCGCCTCCAGCAGCGCCAGAAAGCGGCCGAGGCCCACATTCGAATAGAGCGACAGCGTCTGGCCGCTGAAATAGACCAGTCCTGCCGCCATCAGGCATTCGCCCAGCAGGCCCCAGTCCGGCCGCTCGAACAGCTCCCGCGCCGGGGAGCCTTCGCCCCAGGAGCGCACCGCCGCACGCCCGCCGGCGTCGCGCTCGACGATGGAAAGCGCGGGCAGGCGACCCGGCGTCCGCAGCATCAGGCGGCTGTCGATGCCTTCCGCGGTCGCCAGCGCCACGATCCGGTCGGAATAGGGATCGTCCCCCACCGCCGTCGCAAAGGCGGTGTCGATGCCGGCCCGGGCGAGATAGACGGCGGTGTTGAAGACATCGCCGCCGCAGCCCTCGGCCAGCCGGCCGTCGCTCCCGCGGGTCAGTTCGAACGCCGCTTCGCCGACGCACACCGCCTTGGTCCGGATTTCCGCCATTCGCCGCCGCTCCGCTGCTGCCTGCTGTTTGCGCCGGCACCCTAGAGCCTCGGTCCCGGTGGAGGCAAAGCCAAGGCAAAAGACGACGTCAGATTTCTGCCGCCTCACCTTTTCGGAAGGCGGCGAGACCGTTCCGCGCGAAACGCCGAAACTCCCATGCGGCCGGACTGCCAACCGGGAAGGCCCGTTTGGGAAAGGCCGCTTCGGCGCAAAGTTCTCTTGACAAAATTCCTAAAAGGATTATTATCCCAATTCTGCTGCGCTGTTTGACATCGTGAATCTGCTCATCTCCAGCGCGGCCGCCTGATCTTCGCTTCTGACGCCGCCTCTCGCCGGCATCCCCATGGCGGCCGTCCACCGGCAGAGGCTATGGCGGTCTTCGCCGGGCCGGGCACGCCCGAAAAGCCCTTGGAAGCCGTTGTACGTTATACTATAACAATCACCAGCCTTCGGAGCCGGCCAGCCATGACCCTGCATCATCACGGCCACCACCATCACCCGCCCGGCCGGGCCCATCCGCCGGCGGCCATGGGCTGGTCGCTGCTGCGTCTGCCGGTCGGCGGGCGGCTCGGCATCGCGGCGGCGCTGCTGGCGGCGATGTGGCTGGCGGTTTTCTGGGCCATGGCGTGAGAGGTCCGATGAGCGGCGCGCTGCAATTCACCGACCTGACGCTGGGCTACGACCGCCACCCGGCCGTCCACCATCTCAGCGGCCGGCTCGCGCCCGGCGCGCTCACCGCCGTGGTGGGGCCGAACGGCGCCGGCAAATCCACTCTGTTCAAGGGCATCATGGGCTTCCTGAAGCCGCTGTCCGGCAGCATCTCACGCGACGGCTTCGCGGTCCGCGACATCGCCTATCTGCCGCAGGCGGCGGAGATCGACCGCAGCTTCCCGATCAACGTGTTCGACATGGTGGCCATGGGCCTGTGGCGGCAGGCCGGGCTGTTCGGCGGGATCAGCCGCAAGGCCCGCGACCGGGTCGAGGCGGCGCTGGCGGCGGTCGGCCTCACCGGCTTCGAGGCCCGCGCCATCGGCACGCTCTCCGGCGGGCAGATGCAGCGCATGCTGTTCGCCCGCCTGCTGCTCCAGGACGCGCGCATCATCGTGCTGGACGAGCCGTTCACGGCGGTGGACGCCAAGACCTCGGCGGACCTGTTCGCGCTGATGCAGCGCTGGCATGGCGAGGGCCGCACGGTGCTGACCTCGCTCCACGATATCGACTTCGTCCGCGCCAATATCCCGGAAACCCTGCTGCTGGCGCGCGAGCCCGTTGCATGGGGACCTTCGGCGGAGGTGCTGACGCCGGCGAATCTGCTGGCGGCCCGCAACCTGTGCGAGGCGTTCGATTCCGAAGCGGCGTTCTGCGCCGACGACGCCCCGCCGCCCGGCCGGCAAGACGGCGGCCACACCGGCAGCCATCCCGGCCACGATCACGCCGACGCGGCCTGACAGGCAGCACAGCAAGGCCGCCCCGCACATGGTTTCCATGGTTCATGACCTGCTGATCGCCCCTTTCGCGGATTTCGCCTTCATGCGCCGCGCGCTGATCGGCGTCACGGCGCTGGCGCTGGGAGCCTGCCCGATCGGCGTCTTTCTCATGCTGCGGCGCATGAGCCTGGTCGGCGACGCCATGGCCCATGCCATCCTGCCGGGCGCGGCCATCGGCTTTCTGCTGTCCGGCATGAGCCTGTTCGCGATGACCGCCGGCGGCCTCGTCGCGGGCATCGTGGTGGCGGCGCTGGCGGGCCTCGTCGCCCGCACGACCCAGTTGCGCGAAGACGCCTCGCTCGCGACCTTCTATCTGCTGTCGCTGGCCTTGGGCGTCGCCATCGTGTCGATGAAGGGCACCAATATCGACCTGCTGCATGTGCTGTTCGGCTCGGTGCTGGCGCTGGACGATCCCACCCTGCTGCTGATCGCCATCAACGCCACCGTCACGCTGCTGGTGCTGGCGCTGATCTACCGCCCGCTGGTGATGGAATGCGTGGACCCGCATTTCGTCCGCTCCGTCAGCGGCGCCGGCGCGCCGACCCATCTCGCCTTTCTCGCCCTGGTCGTCGTCAATCTGGTCAGCGGCTTCCATGCGCTGGGCACCCTGCTCGCGGTCGGCATCATGATGCTGCCGGCGGCCATCGGCCGGTTCTGGGCCAGCGACATCACCGGCATCGTCGTCGTCGCCACCGTGGCCGGCATCGTGTCCGGCTATGCCGGGCTGCTGCTCTCGTTCCATGCCGGCATGCCGTCCGGCCCCGCCGTGATCCTGGTCGCCGGCGGCTTCTACATCCTGTCGTTGCTGTTCGGGCCGGTCGGAGGGCTGGTGCGCCAGATATTCCCGGGCCGCCATCTGGAGGCGTGAGTATGAAAATCCCGCGCATACTGGTCATCGCGGCCGCCGCAACCCTGTCCATGCTCAGCCCCGCCGCAGCGCAGAAAGCCGCGCCGCTGCCGGTGATGGCGAGCTTCTCGATCCTGGCGGATTTCGTCCGCGCGGTCGGCGGCGAGCGCGTCGCGGTGGATATGCTGGTCGGCCCCGACGCCGATGCCCATGTCTTCACGCCCGCGCCGGCCGACGCCCGGCGAGTGGCGGCGGCGAAGCTGATCGTCGTCAACGGTCTCGGCTTCGAGGGCTGGCTCGACCGCCTGCTGAAATCCGCCGGCAGCACGGCTCCTGTCGTGGTGGCCAGCGCCGGGATCAAGGCCCGCGGCAATGCCGGCGCGGCCCACGATCACGACGACGATGACCACGACGACGACCATGACGACGATCACGACCACGGCCACGCCGGCCACGACCATGGCGACATCGATCCCCACGCCTGGCAGTCCGTCGCCAATGCCCGCATCTATGTGGGCAACATCCGCGACGCGCTGATCGCGGCCGATCCGGCCGGCCGCGCCGCCTACGAGGCCAACACGCGGAATTATCTCCGCCAGCTCGACGCCCTCGACCGCGATCTGAAGGAGACCCTCGCACGGATCCCGGCGGAGCGGCGGCATGTGATCTCC
>Ga0182745_1001337_pt1 | contig 23956 bp, 23 predicted proteins | sample eDN3rd30CKraftBY_FD_128523 | JGI IMG/M metagenome (GOLD analysis project Ga0182745, IMG submission 128523) | Enriched backyard soil microbial communities from Emeryville, California, USA - eDNA 3rd pass 30_C Kraft BY (version 2) (version 2) | ecosystem: Environmental > Terrestrial > Soil >... | reverse complement strand
GGAGGTGTTCGACGCGTTGGGCATGACGTCGAAGGACTCGTCGTCGACCCACCACACGATGATGTCGTCGACCACCGAGGCGTCGTTCGGGCTGAGCAGGTGGGTGTACTGGGCTCGGCCCGGTCCCACCTTGTTCAAGTCGTTGGTGAACGCCCGCTGGAGGCGCTCGAGCGCGTCGGGCCCGCTGATGCGGACCGTGCCCAGGTGGCTGACGTCGAACACGACGGCGTCCGTGCGGCAGGCCCGGTGCTCGGCGAGCGTCCCCGACGGGTACGACAGCGGCATGTCCCAGCCGCCGAACTCCACCAGCTTGGCGCCGAGGGCGCGGTGGGCAGCATCGAGAGGAGAGGTGCGAAGCGTCACGGCACGATCGTAGTGGGCGCCCCGACCAGGCCCGACGGGCCGGTCACCCCGCCGCTGGCCGCTGCTGCGGGGCCTCGCCGGGATCGGCGAGGCGCTCGTCGACGGGGGTGTGCAGCGTGCCGAGGCCGAGCAGCCCGAGCGGCTCGGCCGCGATCTGGACCTCGTCGCCCACCGACGCGAGCTGCTCGGGTGCCTCCAACCCGTACTTCACCAGCAGCTCCAGGTAGTCGCGCTGGTACAGCAGGGCGATGTCGATGAGGGGCTGGACCTCGCGCAGCTTGCGGACCTTGCGGTTCTTCTTGGTGACCAGCTTCTGGTTGAGCGTGGTGACCTCGATGTACCGGCCGTGGTCCGGCAGGTAGAAGTCGGGTGAGAACGCCCACGTCGGCGAACCGTCGTCGCCCCGCTCGAGCACGAACGTGTGCGGCTCGTACTCCCACCGCACGCGGTAGAAGTCGAGCAGCCGGGCGAACTGCCGCTCGGAGTTGTGGGCGAACGCGACCTGCTCGTAGGGCAGCCCGACAGCGACGGGCGGCGGCGGGTCGACCGGCTCGATCGGGATCAGCTCCCCGTGGCGGCCTGCGGAGCCGCCGGGGCGCTGGCGGCCGGCACGGCGGCAGGGTTGAGCTCGCGCACCTTGGCGTCGATCTCGGCCTGGACGCCGTCGAGCGACAGGAGGCTGGTCATGACCAGCTGGCCCGACTTGATGACGTCGAGCAGCTCGGCATCGTCGCGGACGAGGACGGCCCGGCCACCGCCGATCACCAGGCGGGCCGAGGCCACGTCCTCTCCCAGGTTCTCCCGGAGGTACTCGAACGCGGTGCGGACGGACTCCAGCTTGATGCCCGCATCGAGCATCGACTTCACGACCTTCAGCTCCAGGAGGTCCCGGTAGCTGTACTGGCGGCGGCTGCCGCTGCCCGCCGCGTCGGCGACCGACGGGCGGATCAGGTCGGTGCGGGCCCAGTAGTCGAGCTGTCGGTAGCTGATCCCCACGATCTCTGCTGCCCGCTTGCCGCTGTAGTTCTGGATCATGCCACCGGCCTCCCGCACCATTCGTCTGGGTCGTACGGACCACATGCCCGTAACTACGTACGTGCAACCCTACGGAACGCCGCGCGCGGGGTCAATGACGAGCCGTCGATCTCCCGTTCGGCCTGAGGTCCGGTGGACCTGCACCGGACCGTGAGCGACGCTCAGGTGGCGGCCCTCGCGGGCGGCACGGCACCCGCACCGGACGCCGCTCACCGGGGGGATCTGCGACCCGGTACCCGGTAGCGTGCCCCCGGATGATCCGACGGAGCGTCGCCCTTCTCGCCGTGATCCTGCTGGTGGCGTGCGGTGGCGATGCGCCCACGATCGTGGGGTTGCCGTACTCGGACTACGCCCACGAAGACGAGCCGTTCGCCCGCGAGCTGTTCTCCGAGCATTCGTCCAAGATCGACATCGACGACGATCCCGAGCTGTTCTTCGTCTGGGGCGAGACCGACCAGCGCTACACCCACGTCACCGGTGGAGCGAGGTTGACCCCCACCTCGGTGCCGGGTGCACCGGTCGTCTGGTTCATGGGCGGCTCGACGATGTTCGGCATCGGGCAACGAGACGAGCACACCATCGCGTCCGAGGTGGCACGGATCGCCGCTGACGCGGGGATGCCCATCGATGCCCGCAACTACGGGACGAGCGCCTACGTCGGGTGGCAGGAGGCGGGCCTGCTGCGGCGGCTGATGGCCAGGGAGGATCGGCCCGACCTCATCGTGTTCCTGCACGGCGTGAACGACTTCTCGCAGACGTGTCGACACCTGGCCGCTGGGATCGATCCGATGTCGCGCACCAACCCGCTGACCGATGCTCCCATCGATCCCGATGGCCCGCAGGAGTTCAACTGCTGGGACGACCCGTCGGCGGGTGGCGCGGTGGTCGCTTCGGTGCTGGACGCGTCGATGGCCGAGGCCGCCTCCGTGGCTGACGGCGTGCCGATCGTGGAGTTCTGGCAGGCCACCGCCTACACGCGGAAGCCGAGCCCAACCGATGCCGAGCTGCTGGAGCACCTGGACGAGACCCGGTACGACTTCGACCGGTCCGGTGCGGTCTACCGGGCGGCGATCTCGGCCGATGCCGTTCCCGGCGTCGACCTCACGGACGTGTTCGACGACCACGAGGGGCCCGTCTTCTTCGACTGGGCCCACACGAACGAGCTCGGGGCTCGCCTGCTGGCCGAAGCCATGTGGGAGCGGAGGCTGCGAGACGAGGTTGAGCAACTCGGCTGACGCGACGCTCAGGTGGCGAAGTCCTCGGGGTTCACGGAGTCGATGAAGTCCCGGAACTCCTCGACGATCTCCTCGCTCTGCACCACCTCGTCCGCCTCGGCCTCCTCGGGCTCTTCGATGTAGCCCGCCTCGTCGAGCACCGCCTCGGCGGCGAAGATCGGCGCCCCGGTGCGGGCGGCGAGGGCGATGGCATCGGACGGCCGGCTGGAGACGGCGTGCACGCCGTCGTGGGCATGGAGCTCCAGCTCGGCGATGAACACGCCGTCGCGCAGCTCGGTGACGGTGACCTTCTCCAGGCTCACGCCCAGATCGTCGAGCACGTTCTGGAGCAGGTCGTGGGTCATCGGCCGAGGGGTGACGACCTCCTCGAGGGCGAAGGCGATGGCGGTGGCCTCCGGTGCCCCGATGAAGATCGGCAGGACGCGGCCGACCCCGCCCACCTCGCGCAGCAGCGCGATGGGCGAGCTGCTCGGCATCTCCACGCGCACTCCGACGAGCTCCATCTCGGCCATCGGCTCCGAGCCTACCGCCGCCGCTCCCCCACCCGACCGGCTGCCCCACCAGAACGAACTTCGTAGGTCCCGGCGACGATGCGGGTGCTCCCGCCTACGAAGTTCGGGAGGGTCCGCTGAACTTCGTAGGTCCCAGCGACGATGCGGGTGCTCCCGCCTACGAAGTTCGGGGAGGGTCAGTTCGGGAGGGTCGGTTCGGGAGGGGGTGCGTCAGGGGGTGCCGTGGAGCTGGGCGACGTAGCGGTCGGGGTCGTCGGCGAGGGCGGCGCCGTCGGCGGTCCAGAGGCCGCGGAGGTTGCGGTAGCGGCCGGCGTAGTCGAGGCCGTAGCCGAGGAGGAAGGCGTCGGGAGCGTCGATGGCGACGTAGTCGACGGTGAGCGGGAGGATGCGCCGGGCCCGCTTGTCGGCGAGGGCGCACAGGCGGAGCGACGCCGGTTCCTGGTCGGCCAGGTGCCGGAGGAGGAAGTCGGCGGTGAGGCCGGTGTCGACGATGCCGTTGACGAGGACGAGGTGCTCTCCCGCCACGGAGCGGTCGAGGTCCTTCACGACCCGGGTGCGGCCAGCGGCGCCGTCGTAGGGGGCGACGGCCACCAGTTCGAGGCGCACGGGGACCGTGATCCGGCGGGCCAGGTCCGAGAGGAACACCACGGAGCCCTTGAGCACGCCCACGAGCGTGACGCCATCGGGGTGGTCGGCGCTGATGGCCGAGGCCAGGTCCCCGACGTGGCGGGCGAGGCCGTCGGGGGTGGCGAGGAGCTGGGGCTCGTCGGCGGGAGGTGCGGCCACCCGGGCCCTAGGCCTGGTCGAGGTGGCGGCGGAGGTTGGCGCGCAGCAGCGCCGACCGGAGGTCGTGACCCAAGTCCGACAGCTCCGACACCAGCTCCACCGCATCGCGGCGAGCCTGCGGGTTGCGCTGCTTGAGCAGCGGCATCGTGAGCTGCTCGAGGAACCCGGCCTCGCGCTCGGCGGCCACCTTGTACATGCGGAGGTGCCGGGCCTCGACGCCGCGGGCGAGGAACCCGGCGGACTTCGTGGCGATGAGGAGGCAGTCGCCGTCGTAGAACACGTCGTCGCCGAGCGGGCGGCCGGTGATCAGGCCGTACTGCTCCAACGCCCGCAGGGCGTCGCGGTCGATACCAGCGGCGAGGCAGAGCTCCTGGGCCGTGAGGCTGACCTCGGTGGGGCCGGCGTCGACCTGCAGCGGCTGACGGGCCTCTTCCGCGGCGGCGTTGGCCTTGGTGGCGGCCGAGGCCTTGGCCAGGTCCACCATCCAGATGGGCTGGGGGTCGGCGGCGGCCCCGCCGAGCACGGCTTCGGCGCTGGCGGCGGCCAGGTCGGCGGTGGCCGTGGCCACGACCTGGGCGACGTGGGCAGGCGACTCCTCGGCCACGGCGACCGCTTCGGGCTCGACGGGCTCGGCGGGGGCGGGGGCATGCGGTGCCACGGGTGGCGGGGTCCCGTCCGAGAGGAGGAGCTCGCCCTGGCCGGCCTCCGGGTCGGCCAGGCGGTCCTTGATGACCTTGAGCGGGAGGAAGTGCTCGCGCTGCTGCACGAGGATCCAGCGGAGGCGGTCGATGTCGGCCTCGTAGAACTTGCGGTAGCCCGACGGCGTCCGTTCCGGGTCGATCAGGCCCTGGCTCTCGAGGAAGCGGATCTTGGAGATGGTGACGTCGGGGAACTCCTCCTGCAGCAGGGAGAGGACTTCACCGATCGAGAGGTGGTCGGTCATCTCAGCTGGCCTCCCCTGCCACGTAGACCAGCTTGAACTTGCCGACCTGCAGCTCGTCGCCGTTGGCGATGGGCGTATCGCCCTCGATGCGCTGCTGGTTGAGGTACGTGCCGTTGAGCGAGCCGACGTCGCGCACGACCGACCCGGAGATGGTCTGCTCGATCTCGACGTGGCGCCGCGAGACGGTGACGTCGTCGAGGAAGATGTCGCTGTCGGGGTGCCGACCCGCCGTGGTGATGACGTGCTCGAGGTCCCATTCGGACCCGGTGTTGGGGCCGCGGGTGACGACGAGGCGCCCGCCCGCCGGGACGGAGTCGAGGTCGACCTCGATGAGCTCACCGGACTCCGAGTCGAGGGAGAAGGTGATGGTCGCCGGCTCCTCCGGGGCGCGCTCGAGGGGCTGCCCGCACGACGAGCAGAAGTTGGCGCCTCCTTGGTTCCGGTGCCCGCAGTTGCTGCAGAACACGTCGCTCATCGCTTCCTCCTTCCGAATGGCTCGGGCCGGCACGAGCGCCGGTCGGTGTCGGCTCAGCCCTCGATCAGCTTCCGGTAGGCCTCGGCATCGAGCAGGCCGTCGACCGCGGCAGCGTCTTGGACCTCGATCACGCAGATCCAGCCGTCGCCGTAGGGGTCGCTGTTGAGCTGCTCGGGGGCCGTCTCGAGATCGCCGTTCACCTCGGCCACGGTGCCGGCGAGGGGGGCGTAGATGTCCGACACGGACTTCGTGGACTCGACCTCGCTGATGCTCTGACCCGCGGCGACCAGGGCGCCCTGCTCGGGGACCTGCACGAACACGACGTCGCCGAGCGCATCTTGCGCGTAGTCGGTGATGCCGATCGTGATGCGGTCGCCGTCGACCCGGATCCACTCGTGGTCGCTGGAGTACTTCAGGTCATCGGGGACGTTCATGAGGGCTGAGGCTATCCCACGGGGTCGGGCCGGGCGGCGAGCGCAACCCTCAGGCTCAGGTTCACGGTTGGTGCCGGTGTCATCGGAGGGTCTGGCGGATGCGGCGGACGTACTCCTTGGCCAGAGCGCGGGCTCCAGCGGTGTCGGATGCCTCGGCCCAGATGTGGGTGACCGGCTCCTCGGGGTCGGGCAGGGCGAGCACCCACCCGTCGTCGTGGATGACCTTCACCCCGTCGATCAGCTCGAGGCGTCGGTCCTTGCTGAGCTCGACGAGGGTCCGCATGACGAGGCCCTTCTGCTCCCAGGGCGTGATGACGGTCTCGTGGGCGAGGTGCGTCCGGGGCAGCGACTCGCGGACGGCCGACAGGGAGGTCTGCTCCAGGGCGAGCAGCTCGAGCAGCTTGACGAGCGCCGCTCCCCCGTCGAACGCCGGCAGGAAGCCGGGGAGGATGAAGCCCCCGTCGCCGCTGGCGGCGAAGCCGACGCCGCGCTCGCTGGCCGCGGCCATGAGCGCCGCGGTGGACGTCTTGGTGCGCTGGATGCGCACCCCGTGGCCCTCGACCAGCCGATCGGCTGCGGAGCTGGTGTTCACGGGCAGTGCGATGCGGTCGCCGACCAGGTGGCCGGCCACCAGCGACACGAACGCCAGGCGGGCCTCGTCGTCGGTGAGCTCGTGGCCGGTGTCGTCGATGAGCGTGAGGTGCTCGCCGTCGGCGTCGAGCACGGCCCCCAGGTGGGCGCCTGATGCCAAGACGAGGGCGGAGACCCGCTCGGTGGCGTCGGCGCGGTCGATGGTGATCGCCTGACGGGTGGATGCGTAGGGGTTCACGCCGAGGACGTCGGCTCCCAGCTTCGCCAGCACGTTGGGCATGACGAAGGCGGTGGCGCCGTACCCGTAGTCGATGACGAGCTTGAACGACGCGTTGCGGACGACGGCGAGGTCGACGGTCTCCCCCAGGGCCGCCGTGTACTGCTCGAGGGCTCGGGGCGGGAAGCCGATGTCGCCGATCTCGCCGGCCAGCACGCGGCGGAAGTCCTCCCGGCCGATCAGCCGCTCGATCTTGCGCTGGGCGTCTTCGGTGATGTCGATGCCGTCTCGGTCGAAGAACCGGATCATCACCGACTGCGAGTCGCTCTCGACGAGGCGGATCGTGACGCCGGCCGTCGCGACGGGCTGGCGGGTCAGGAAGCGGGTGACCGGCACCGGCGCCACCTCGAGGTCGAGCACGTTCACCCCGCTGGCGTTGAGACCGGCCATGAACGCCCGCTTGAGCATGCGGGCGGCCCGCGACGAGTCCCGGGACGTGATGACGGTGGTGTCCTTGCGCAGCGTGGTGGCGAACGCCATGGCGACGCGGGCAGCGAGCTCGGGGCTGATGTCGACGTTGGCGAGCCCGGAGATGCCGTCGCGGCCGAAGAGGCTGCGAGCGCCCTTCGACTCCCAGATGATCGACGAGTTGATGGTGGCGCCGGCCTCGACGGTCTTGAACGGGTAGATCTTCACGCCAGCGCCGATGTGGGCGTCGTCGCCGATGAAGCACTCGTCGCCGATGACCACGCCGTCGTCGGTGCGAGCCCCCCGGCGCAGATCGCTGGCCCGGCCGATGACCGTGCCGCGGATGCGGCAGCCCTCGGCGAGGTAGGCGTTGTCGTGGACGACGCTGCGCTCGAGGTCGGCATCGCCGCGGACCCGGACGTTGCCGCCGAGCACCGTGTAGTCGCCCAAGCGGGCGCCCGCCTCGACCCGGCTGTTCTCGCCGATGATGGCGAAGCCCTCGATGCGGGCCTCGGGGTGGACCTCGGCCCCCTCGCCGATCCACACGCCCTGGCCGAACTCGAACCCGGGCACGTCGACGGTGACCCGGCCGTCCATCACGTCCTTGTGGGCCGACACGTAGGACTCGAGGGTGCCGACGTCTTCCCAGTAGCCCTCGGCGACGGCGCCGTACAGGGGCTTGCCGGCCTCGAGCAGGGCGGGGAACACCTCGCCGGAGAAGTCGACCGGGCGGCCCTCGGGGATGAAGTCGAAGATCTCCGGCTCCAGCACGAAGATGCCGGTGTTGATGGTGTCGCTGAACACCTGGCCCCACGTCGGCTTCTCCAAGAAGCGCTCGATCGACCCGTCCTCCCGGGTGATGACGATGCCGAACTCCAGCGGGTTCTCGACGTGCACGAGGCCGATGGTGGCCAGGGCGCCGCTGGTGGCGTGGAAGTCGAGGACCTTGCCGAGGTCGATGTCGGTGAGCACGTCGCCCGAGATCACGAGGAACGTCTCGTCGAGCTCGTCCATGGCGTTGCGCACCGATCCGGCGGTGCCGAGCGGCTGGTCCTCGGTGGCGTAGACCATCCGGACGCCGAACTCGGAGCCGTCGCCGAAGTAGGAGCGGATCTGGTTGGCGAGGAACGCCACCGTGACCACGATCTCGGTGATGCCGTGCTGCTTCAGCAGCCCGACGATGTGCTCCATCATCGGCCGGTTGGCCAAGGGGAGCATGGGCTTCGGGCAGTTCGAGGTGAGCGGCCTCAGTCGAGTGCCCTCACCCCCTGCCATGATGACGGCCTTCATGGGACCGAACCTACCCACCCGCGGGCGGGGTGCCGTCACGGCCGGTCGGCGGCTGGCTCCGCAGCGGCTCGGTCGGCCCGGCCCAGCTCCAGCGCCTTGAGGCCGAGCGGGAGGTACATCGCCCACGAGTAGTAGCTGAGGACGAGCCCGGGGATGCCGAAGCCCCAGGCGATGATCCGGCAGGCCCCGGCCTGGGAGAACGCCGCCTCCGAGGCGAGGAACATGGGAAAGGCGACCATCAGGCAGAAGGTGCCGGCCTTGCCGAACCAGGTGACGTCCACCCGTCGGGCGCCCATCGCTCCCAGCACGACGGTGGTGACGGCGACGACGGCCTCCCGGACGAGGATCATCACGGCGAACCACACGGGGACGGCGCCGTACACGAGGATGCCGCCGATGCCGATGAAGAACAGCAGGCGATCGGCCACCGGATCGAGGACCTTCCCGACCTTCGAGACCTGGTGGTAGTGGCGCGCGATGTAGCCGTCGACCCAGTCGGTGGCGCCGAGCGCGCCCATCAGCACCGCGGCCGAGAGGGCGTCGTCCTTCCCGAACAGCAGGTACAGGAACACCGGCATGCACACCAGCCGGATGAGCGAGATGACGTTGGGGATCGTGAGGATCCGGTCCTCTCCCGCCGCGTCGAGGCCCTTCGCAGGCGCGACGGGAACATCGCTCACAGCCATCCTCCCGAGCCTACCGACCGCTGCCGACCAGTACGGGATGCGAGCACCTCGAGACGCAGCGGTCGCCGAGGCGTCCCTAGGCTCGGGCCATGGCATCGCTCTTCACCCGCATCATCGACGGCGAGATCCCCGGCCGGTTCGTGTGGAAGGACGACACGTGCGTGGTGTTCCTCACGATCGCACCGATCGCCACCGGCCACGCCCTGGTGGTCCCCCGGGCCGAGGTGGACCACTGGATCGATCTCGACGACGATGTCGCCGCCCACCTGATGGTCGTGGCCAAGGCGGTCGGTGCGGCCCAGGTGGACGCTTTCGCCCCGTCGCGCGTCGGCATGATCATCGCCGGGCTCGAGGTCCCCCACACGCACCTGCACGTGATCCCGATCGAGAGCGAGCGCGACCTCGACTTCGCCCAGGCCGACGGGTCGGTGGCGGCCGAGGCGCTCGACGCTGCCGCGGAGCGGCTGCGGGCCGCGCTCGTGGCCCGGGGCCACGCCGAGGCCGCTCAGTCCTGACCTGACGGCTCGAGCAGGTAGATGCCCTGGGCGGCGTAGGTGACGTCGTAGCCCTGCTCGCCGAGGACCGCGACGACGCGCCGCCGGTCGGTGCCCGGCCAGTAGGGACGCCGGGTCACCGGGTCGGCGCCGTTGGTGTCGAGCAGGATCCACCGCACCTCGCTGATCCGCCCTTCGAGGCGCCTCGTCGTGAGGTTCGCGGCGTCGAGCGGGAGCTCGATCACCTCGGCCCGCTCGGCGACGAGGGCCGTAGACGACGGCGAGACGGCCACCGACCCCGAGGGCCCGATGCGGTCGGCCGCCTCCAACCGGGCGCCGTCGACCGCATCCTGGCTCCCCCACGCCCACGGCTGGCGGTAGGGCGAGGTCGGCGCCTCGGTGACGAAGAAGAGCGTCGCACCGGCCAAGAGCGCGAGCAGGACGCGGCGGTCCACGTTGACCCGGGTGACGCTCGGGGTGCCGATGCGCTCGAGGGCGAAGACCAGGGCGATGAACACGAACGCCAGGGCGGGCGCCACGTGGGCCCCGGCCGGCGAGAGGCTGATCACGCCTCGCTGGGCCGCGTCTTGCACCGCCGCGTCGGCGATCATCGCCAGCGCGAGGCACGGGAGCGCCCCCGACAGCTTCCGCAGGGCCACCATCGGCAGGAACAGGAGCGGTGCCAAGACGAGCACCAGGAACAAGACCGCGGGCTCCGAGAGCAGCTCCGCTCCCCGGGTCAGGGGGTGGGCCACCAGTTCGGGGATCACGGCGAGCGGCCCCGTGGCCCGGGCGACGAACTCCCCCGCTGGCGTCAGCGCGCCCTGGGGGAGATCGGGTCCGACCACGAGCACGGCCACGGCGCACCAGGCCACGCCGGCGAGTGCCGTGATCCAGCCGGGACGCCGGTCACCGGTGAGGAACAGGACGAGACCGAGACCGGCGACGGTGAGGCCGAGCGATGCCCCGCATGCCAGCACCAGCGCCACGAGCACGGCGTAGCGCCTCCAGTGGCGCCGCCGGGCCAGCAGGTAGGCCCACAGCAGGAGCGGCAGGGCGATGGTCTCCGGGTGGAACACCGCCAGGTTGGCGCGGTGCAGGGTGGGAGCCAGGACGTAGGCGGTGACGACGACCGTGGATGCGCCGACCCGGAGCCGGGCCTCCTGCCGGGCCAGGCGCCACAGCGGCACGATCCCGATGGCGATGGCCGCTGCCTGGACCAGGGCGAAGGCGGCGGCGGGCGGGACGAAGCGACCGGCCCAGAGCACCGGCTCGGAGACGAGCGACCAGGCGCCGCGCGCCGGGTCGACGCCGCCGAGGGGCACCCCTGCTCCTCCGTGCTGGCGGCGCCACGCCGTCTGGAGCCACGGGCCGAGGCCGCTCCCGCCCTCGAGGGACCGGAGCGCGGCGGCGTCGAGCGCCACGAAGACCGCAAAGGTCGCGGTCGCGAAGGCCCACGGCAGGAGCCGGTCGGCCGCCTCGCCGTCGAGCTGCCCCTGGAACCGCAGGACGGACCGTCGCCACCGCCGTTGCAGGTCGGAGCGGCGGGTCCGCTCGCTCATCCGCCCGTGGCCTCGGGATCGAGGAGGCTGCCTTGCTCCGCCGCCGGATCGACCGGCTCGATCAGGTGAGCGCCCTGGTTGCGGACGCTGTTCACCTCGGTCGAGACGGGGAGCATCTGCAAGACGTCTTCAGGAGCAGGGACGAGGAGGCGGGCCAGCTCCTCCACATCGGCGTTGCCGGGATCGAGCCACTCGTCCCACACCGATGCCGGCAGGATCACGGGCATGCGGTCGTGCAGCGTCGCCATCAGCTCGTTGGGCGTGGTGGTGACGATGGTGGCCGACCGGAGGCGGTCGGCCGCATCGGCGCCCGGCGCCCGCCAGCTCGCCCAGAGCCCGGCGAACGCCAGCGGCTCCCCGGTCCGGCGCGTGATCAGGTACGGCTGCTTGACCTTCTGGCCGGGGACGGCCCTCCACTCGTAGAAGCCGTCAGCGGGCACGATGCAGCGCTTCCGGGCGAACGAGTCCTTGAACGCGGCCTTGGTGGCGAGGCCGTCGGCGCGGGCGTTGATCATCTTCGAGCCGATGGCCGGGGACGTGGCCCAGAACGGGACCAGCCCCCAATGGTGCTCGGCCACCTCCCGGTGCCCGTCGCGCTCGAGCACGACGTAGATGTCATCGGTGGGGGCGACGTTCCACGACGGCTCGAGCGCCTGCTCGGGCTGCTCATCGGCATCGAAGGCGCTCGCGATCTCGTCAGGAGTGGACACAGACACGTACCGGCCGCACATCTCAGCGACGCTATCGGTGGGATCGGTCCCCGTCGCTCGGCGGAGCCCAGCCGGTGGGCTCGGGGACGACGGGAGGGGGGTCCTGCCCGTCGGGCCGGAACGGCACGGCGGTGCCGGGATCGAGGCCGAGCGCGCTCAGCAGCGGCAGCAGGTCGTGCCGCCGGAGCTCGGCGACCGCGACGGTCCGGTCCCGACCGCCGGGTCGGCCGTCGGCGAGGGTGTCGGCGATGGTGACCTCCCACGATGCCGGCCCGTCCACCTGGGCGCGCCGGAGGTGGAGGAGGGCCTGGCTCGCGGCCGGCTCCTCGTGGTCGATCCGCAGGCCGAGCGCGGCCAGCCGCCGGGCCAGGGCGGCCCGCGCGCCGTCTCGCTCGTGGGCTCGAAGGGCGGGGTCGACCGCCACCGGCAGACGGGGCTGCACCGGGCGGGTCTGGAACCAGAGCCCGGGCCGGCCCTGGACGCGGACCTGCTCCCAACGCTGCCGGAGGGGGTCGGCGGCGAGGCCCACCCGGTCGAGGTGGTCGATGGTGTCGCACCACGGGTGCGGACTCACGACGAGGTCCGGGGTGACGGCCGCAGGGTCGAACGGCGCGTCGAAGCGGTGCGCGGCCTCGTCGAGGCGGCCGAGCAGGTAGAGCGACGTCAGCAGCCGGAGGCACTTCTCGCACCGTCCGCAGTTGCGCGTGCCCGTGCCCTGCCAGCACACCATGAGCGAGTCGACCACGTCGGGCTCGGCCGTGACCCGGCGCACCCGCTGCCAGCGCATCTCGCTTCCGTCGTGGTGGTCGATGGCGAGGTCCGGAAGGGACCACGCCGGATCCAGCTCGGGGTGAGAGCCCCAGGGCCGCAGGAGCGGCGTCCAGTGCGTCGGGGCGATGACCACTTCCGCGAGGGTCGTTCGCAACAGCATCCCCACGCCGGCGAGGACGGACCCGTGCGTCTCGGTCCCCCAGTCGGTGTGCGGATCGAGCGTGTCGCGGATGTCGGTGCGGACGACGATCAGCGGCAGGCCGATGCGGTCCGCGGCCCGTCTGGTCTCGTCCAGCTGGGCCTCGCGGACCCTCGGCTCGAGGTGGACCTCGTTGTCGAGCGTGACGAGGTGCGTCGGCCGCCGGCGCCGGGGCCCGGACATCCGGTCGAGCAACGCCCCCCACGAGTCGATGCCGCGGGTGAAGTACACGCCGATCCCGCGGCGCCGGTGCGCCCAGGCCGGGCGGGCCGGCTCGGCGGCGAGCGGGGCGATGAGCTCGGCGGGCCGCCACCCGTACCACCGGTGGAGGAGGGCGGCGACGCGGCGGGCTCCGGCGTGCACGGCCGGCGGTAGCGGTTCGGCGACGCGGAGGTCCTGGCCGAGCCTCGATGCCAGGACCACCGCGGCGGGCACCATCGGCAGCACCGACGGATCGTGGACCGCGCTGGCGCCGGGTTCGACCTGGAACGCCACCGTCGCCGGCGCGAGGGTCCCCGGCGCCGGGCTGATGCGGACCTCGATCCGCGCCTGCCCGCCGTCAGCGGTCACGAGGGGGTCGTGGAGCGTGGTGATCACGGTCGTGCGGGTCGTGTGGGATGAGGGCCGGTCAGGCGTGGGCGGCGCGCCGAGGTGCGCGCGCCGCGATACCGACCGCGGTCGCCGCCACGGCGACGAGCACCGCCGGGCCGATCCCCCACGCCGCTCCGGCGAGCACGACGGCGGCGAGGAGCTGCACCCCGAGGGCGGCGAAGCGGGCCGTGGGCCCGAGCGCGTCGAGCCGGGCGTGCACCGCCCCCAGGGCGGCGGGCGAGGTGGCCGAGCGGCCGATGTGCACCGCGCTGCCCCGGACGAAGCCGAACGTGGCACCGATGGCCAAGGCCGCGGCGGGGCTGGCGCCGAGCACGGCCAAGGCGATGGTGAGGAAGACGCCGGCCGTCATGATGTAGGTGGCGACGCCGAAGCCGATCTGCCAGCCGAAGCCGACGCCGTACACCCAGCCTCGGTAGCGGCGGAGCCACGCATCGTTCACCTGGCGCTTGAAGACGGGCAGCTCGATGCCGAACGCGCCCAGGTCGATGGACGTGGTGGCGATGGCTGCGACCGCCGCGATCCCCCACCGGGCCGTGTCGCCCAGGTCGGCGCGCGCCACCAGCGCCGCGCCGCCGGCAGCGAGGAGGCCGAGGCTGAGACCGCCGAGGATGCCGCCCAGCACGAACCAGCGGGCCGTGGTGGAGAAGCGGTTGCCCCGCCCGGCCTCGGTCATCGGGGTGATGGACGACAGCATCGAGAGGCCGCACGGCGACCACACGCCGCGGATGGCGGAGACGGTGGCGACCAGGAGACCCAGGGTGACGAGCAGCAGCATGGTGACCCCGATGGTACCGGCGGCGGGGCACCCGATCTCGGCCATCGGGTGTGCCGCCCTCGATACCGTGGCCGCCGTGCCGACAGGAGGGGCCATGGGAGGTGAGCCGAACGCGTCGACCGCGTCCTCACGCCTGCGCGATCTCGACACCTGCGCCGTCTTGGACGCGATCCCCGGTGTCGTGGCCGTGGTCAGCGCGGACGGCGAGATCGTCTGGATCAACGAGTCGATGTCGGAGGTCACGGGCTACACGGTCGACGACCTGGTCGGCACGAGCATGCTGGACCACCTGGACCTCGAGTGGAACCCGCTGTCGCTCGAGTCGATCAGCTACGCGCTCGACCATCCGGGGATGCGCCTCCCCACCATGTTGCGGTTCCACACGAAGCACGGGCCGCCGGTGGTGATGGAGGTCACCGCCAACAACCAGATCGCCAACCCGCAGATCTGCGGCCTGGTGGCGCACCTCCGGCCGAGCGACGAGCGGCAGCTCCTCGACTTGATCCTCGAGTCGTTCGCGTCCGGCGACGACCTCGCTTCGACCATCAGCCGGGTCCACGACGTCGCCCGGGCCGAGACGCTCCAGGCTGAGTCCGCCGTCTTCTTGGTGTTCTCGGGTGGCGACGACGGTTCGGTGCTCGCCTCGTCACCCGAAGTCGCCGCCATCAGCGCGATCGAGGGGCTGTCGACCCCGTGGTCGGTGGCGGCGTCGTCGGGCCGGCCCGTGCTGCTCTCGGACCTCGCGTCGCTGCCGGGGCCGCTCCGAGCCGCCGCTGAGGCGGCCGGGTTCGCGGCGTGCTGGTCCTACCCGGTCTGTCGCACCGGTACCGGCGTGGTCGACGCCGTCTTGGTGGCCTGGCGCCGTACGACCGGCGCCCCCGAGCCCACGGCCACGATGCTCGCCGAGCGCCTCGTGAGGCTGTGCGCCCTGGTCCTCGAGCGCGTCGAGCACAGCCGCGACCTGCAGCACGCCGCCGACCACGACGCCCTCACCGGGCTCGTGAACCGGTCTCGGTTCTTCGCATCCGTGGACGCGCACCTTGCCGCGGAGCGGGAGACGCTGGGCGTGGTCTACCTCGATCTCGACGGGTTCAAGCCCATCAACGACCGCTGGGGGCACGCCCACGGCGACCGGGTCCTGGTCGCCGTCGCGGACCGCCTCCGTGCGTCGGTGCGCCCCGGCGACACCGTCGCCCGCTTGGGCGGCGACGAGTTCGCCATCGCCTGCCCCGGTGCCGCGTCCGACGAGCTGGTCCGCCTGGCCGACCGCCTGCTCGCCGTCGTGCGGGCACCCATCACGGTGGACGGCGAGGTGCTGCGGGTCGGCGCCAGCATCGGCCTGGCCTCCTGCGCCGCGGGCGCCAGCCCCGCAGACGTCCTCGTCGCCGCCGCCGACTCCGCCCTCCTGACCGCCAAGGCGAACGCCAAAGGCACCTGGCAGCTCAGCGAGACCCTCGCCTGAGCGTCGCCGCGTCGGGGCTCCGCGCGTCGAGCCCTCACGGTCGGCGAGCGGCGGCCGGTCCGTTCGCGCGCTGATGGACCGCCTTCGTTGCATCGTCACCGACGTCGGTGGTCGTCCGTGCACCCGGCGCCTATCCGTGGCTGACCGCGGGTGGTGCGGCCCAGTCGGTAGGTTTCGCCCCCGTGACCGTTGCCGATCAGCTGCCGCGTGACCGCAACGCCCGATCGTGGTCGAAGGCGATCTGGCTCTACCTCGCGCTCGTCTTGGTGTACCACCGGTCCTTCGAGTGGTCGTTCCGGAGCCCGGCGCTGCAGAACTGGTCGACGATCCTGGTGTCGTTGACCCTGCAGGCGGTTCCGTTCCTCGTCCTCGGCGTGGTCGTGAGCGCAGCGGTGTCGACGTTGGTGCCCACCGCGTGGATCGACAAGGCCCTGCCGCGATCGGACCTCTTGGCCATCCCGGTCGCGGGCCTGGCTGGCGGCGTGCTCCCCGGGTGCGAGTGCAGCGCGGCACCGGTCGCGGCGCGCATGGTGTCACGCGGGGTGCGTCCAGCTGCGGTGTTCACGTTCCTCCTCGCCGCTCCGGCCATCAACCCCGTGGTGCTCGTGTCGACCGCGGTCGCGTTCCCCGGTCAGCCTCAGGTCGTCCTGGCCCGCCTGGTCGCGTCCTTCATGACCGCGACCATCGTCGGCTTCGTGTGGCTGCGCGTCAGCAGGGCCGACGACCGGCTCCCGGATCGACTGCGCTCGCAGGTGGACCAGCATCACCACAGCTTCGTGACGACCGCCACCCACGACTTCGTGCAGGCCGGAGGTTTCCTCGTCCTCGGAGCGGCCCTGGTCGCCACGCTGCAGACCGTCGTCGAGCCGTCCGTACTGGAGTCGTTGGGCGGCACCGGTGTGGTGGCGGCGCTGACCATGGCGGCGCTCGCCGTCGTCTTGTCGATCTGCTCGGAGGCGGACGCCTTCGTGGCGGCGGGGTTGACCGGCTTCCCGCTGAGCGCCCGGCTCGTCTTCTTGGTCGTCGGCCCGATGGTCGACCTGAAGCTCATCGCGCTGCAGACGGGGATCTTCGGCCGGCGGTTCTCCAGCGTGTTCGCGCCCCTCACGTTCGTCGTCGCCGTCGTCGTCGCCAGCCTCGTCGGCCTGGTGCTGCTGTGAACCGCCGGGACGCGGCTGGCGTCGTCCTGCTGTGCGGGGTGGTCGCCTTGGCCTCGAGCATCAGCGGCGCGGTGCTCGACTTCCTCCGCCCCAGCATGCGGCCGTGGGTCGGGATCGCCGGCGCGATCCTCGCGTCGGTCGGTGCCGTGGAGCTGTGGCGGTCGCGCGGGGCGGTCGCCCACGACCACCACGCGCCGCCGCGCCTCGGGTGGCTCGTGGTGGTGCCGATCGCCGTGGGCCTCACCGTGGGAGCGGGCTCGCTCGGCGTCTACGCCGTCGGCCGGAACGCCACCTATGCGACCCTCCCCGAGATCCCGTCGGGCTTCGACCTCGAGAACTACGTCCGCTCCGCGTCCTACGGCGGCCAGCCGATCGAGATCACCCTGGTCGATCTCAGCGTGGCCGCGTCCGCGCCGGACACCCGTGCGCTGCTGCGAGGCCACGACCTCCGACTGGTCGGCTTCCTCGCCCGTGATGGAGGCGAGGTCCGTCTGTCCCGCTTCGTCATCAGCTGCTGCGCCGCGGACGCCATCGCTGTCCAGGTGGTCCTCGACGGCGGCGCCGACCTTCCCGCCGACGGGACGTGGGTCGAAGTCGTCGCGTCGCTGGCGCCTGACGCCGCCGACGAGCCGACCGGCGGCGGCAGCACCGACCTGGCGCTCCCGCACCTCGAGATCGGCTCCGTTCGCACGATCGCAGAGCCCCGGCTGCCCTACGAGCTACCGGTCTCGCGCATCGGTGGCTGACCCTTCGGCGACGGTGGGCCAGGGACCCCTCCCGCAGCTTCTGCGGTGAGATCCCTGACCTGCCGTTCCCTTGGTCGGGCTGAGAGGATTCGAACCTCCGACCCCTTGACCCCCAGTCAAGTGCGCTAACCAAACTGCGCCACAGCCCGTGGGGTGGTTCACCCTAGTACGGAGGTCCGACCCCTCCCGAACCGGCTCGTGTCCCGTCAGGTGACCGAGATGACGGCGGCGCTGTTGGGCGGGAGGTCGATCAGGTGGCCGTCGACGACGGCCCCCGGGTCGCTGACCAGGAGCGGCGTGGTGGTCCGGTCGCCGAGCACGGCGTTGGTGACCGGGACCGCACGCGGGACGTCGCCGAGGTTGGCGACCACGGAGACGGTGGTGTGGTCGAGCGTGCGCTCGAAGCGGATGACGTCGTCGGGAGCGTCGGCCGCCAGGTCGAGGGCGCCGGTCTGGAGCACGGGCAGGTTCCTGCGGAGCGCGAGGAGCGCCCGGTACCAGTTCAGGAGCGAGCCGGGATCGTCTCGTTCGTCGGCGACGTTGACAGTCCGGTGGTTCTCGTGGATCGGCAGCCACGTGGCCACGCCGGGCTCGGTGAAGCCGGCGCCCGGCTCCCCCGTCCACTGCATCGGCGTCCGCACCTCGTCGCGGTTGAGGCGCTCGGGCAGCTTCTTGTTCAGCCACTCGGGGAGGCGCTTGGCCACCACCGACGGGATGGGGTCGTTGGCCTCGGCGAGCGGGATGTAGGTGTTCTCCATCCCGATCTCCTGGCCCATGTACAGGGTCGGGACGCCTCGGAGGGTGCAGAGCAGCGTGGCGAGGACGCGAGCACGGGCGAGGTCGCCGCCCACCCGCGACAGCGACCGGGCCCGGTCGTGGTTCTCGACGACGTACGTGGGCACGAGCGGTGCCGGGAACTCGCGCTCGAACCGCTCGATCAGCTGGTTGTAGCGCCTGGCGGAGTACGGCGCTGACAGGAACTCGAACAGGAACACGAGGTGCAGGCCGGGGCGGCCCTGGTCCTCGATGTAGCGGCGCAGGATCGATGGTGGCCCGAACACCTCGCCGATCAGGACGCGGTCGTCGCCCGCGAACTCGTCGCAGACCTCGCGGAGGTCCACGGCTACGCCGAAGTTCTCGTCGGTGTTCACCGTGCGCGACGGGGTCTGGAGCCGGGGCATCCCGTTCATGAGGGTCGGCTTCGGATCGTTGTCGCGCAGGGCCTCGTCGTGCATGATCGACCCGAAGATGTCCAGGCGGAAGCCGTCGACGCCCCGTCCCAGCCACATGCGGACCATGTCGAACATCTCGGCGCGCAGCTCGGGGTTCCGCCAGTTCAGGTCAGGTTGGAACCACAGGAACGTGGCCAGGTACCACTGCTGGCGCTCCTCGCCCCACTGCCAGGCCCGCGGGATCTGGAGCTCCGAGCGCCAGTTGTTCGGCGGCTTCGGCTTGCCGCTCCGGCTCCGGTAGCCGTCGGCCCACACGTACCAGTCGGCCTTCGGGTTGTCGCGCGAGCTCCGGGACTCGATGAACCAGGGGTGCTGCTCGGACGTGTGGTTGAGCACCAGGTCGAACATGACCTTGAGGCCCTTGCCGTGGGCGGTGTCGATCAGCTCCTGGGCGTCGTCGAGGGTGCCGTACTCGGGGGCGACGTCGCGGTAGTCCGACACGTCGTAGCCGACGTCGTGCTGCGGACTGGCGAAGAACGGCGAGACCCACAGCGTCTCGACCCCCAGGTCGACCAGGTGGTCGAGGTGGGCGGTGATCCCCGGCAGGTCGCCGATCCCGTCCCCGTTCGAGTCCGCGAACGACCGCGGGTACACCTGGTAGATGACGGTGGACGCCCACCAGGGAAGATCGTCAGCCATCGCCGGATCGTAGGAGCCGAGGGACGTCAGATGGTGAAGTCGGCCTCGTCGAGGGTGGTCGCGGTCGCGTCACCGGTGGGGGTGCCGACCGGCTCGGCTGGCACGCCGACCAGGGTCCCGGGACCGGCGAAGTCCTTCACCACCACGGCGCCGGCGCCGATGCGGACCCCGTTGCCCAGGGTCACCTCCCCCATCACGGTGGCGTTCGCTCCGAGCTGGACCCAGTTCCCGAGCACGGCCGCACCGCCGCCGATGCAGTTCCCTCCGGCGAGGATCAGCCCCTTGCCAGCCCGGACGCGGCCCCCGATCACGACGCCGAGCTGGGGATGGAGGATCCGGAACCCGGGGCCGATGTCCGCCCGGTAGTCGATCTGGGTGGGGACGAAGATCCGGATGAGCGGGTTGAGCGGCGATGTCAGGGTCCGGAACAGGACCCACGTCCGACCGAAGGTCAGGTACGCCGCCCGGTTGAACCGGTAGAAGGCGATGATCGCGAAGGCCTCGCTGAACGGCAGGGTGAACCAGCGGGTCCGCCTCCCACCGGTCATGTTGCGGCAGTCGTACCAGAGCCGCTCGAGCTCGTCTGCTGCGTTCGTGCTCACCGGTGGAACCACCGCCGACCCAACCATCGCTCTCCCCAACGCTGTCGACCGAGACCCGGGGCGAGACTAGAGGATCGGTCTCGCAGGCCGCGGCACGCGCTCAGCCCGGCCAGTGGCCGGTGACGGCCCAGATGACGGTCTGCACGAGGCGCCAGCCGAGGTACGCGACGAGGGCGGCGACCAGCACCCAGAAGTGCCAGGGCGCCTTGCCGCGGGTCTCCTCCTCGTCGTCGGGATCGGCGATGAAGCGGCCGCAGGTCATGCACGTGCCGTCGGGGGCCAGCTGCTTCGGGTTGTAGAAGCGGTCACACGTCTCGCACCACGGCACCGGGACACACTGGTGGGAGGGCGGTCCCGAGAGCAAGGCGGGCAGGGGTACCCTCGGGCGTCGTGCCTCCCCTCCCCCGACTGTCCGTCGTGATGTTCACCAACGGACCCACACCGCTGGTCGCCGCTTCGCTCCGGCAGGTCCGCTCGGTGGCCCACGAGATCGTGGTGGCCGTCGACGACCGGGTGCCCGTCGACCAGCTCGGCCCCCTCCAGGCGGTGGCCGACCGGGTGGTCCGGGCCGAGTTCGCCTATCCCCTCGAGGCCAACCTCCAGTGGCTGCACCAGCAGGCCACCGGCGACTGGGTCCTGCGGCTCGACAGCGACGACCTGGTCAGCGAGGCGCTGCTGCGGCGGCTGGCCGCTCCAGGGTGGGACGAGGGCATCACCCACGCCTACGTCCAGTACCGGTGGCTGTGGGGCGGGCCCGATCGCATGCTCGACCAGGCCCCGTGGTGGCCGGACCCGGCGCTGCGGCTCATCCGCACCACGCCCGGCATCGCCACCTTCCCGACCGGCGCCCACCAGGCTCCTGTCGTGGCCGGCACCGCCCGGTTCTGGGACACGCCGCTCTACCACCTGGACCTCGTCTTGCGTGACGAAGCCACGCGCTCGGCGAAGGCCGCCGGCTACGAGTTCGAGAACCCGGGCCACCGCACCGACAAGGGCTGGTCGGTCAGCACCACCTACTACCTCCCGGAACGGCTCGACCCGCCGCCGCGCACCGCTCCCCTGCCTCCCGTCGATGCCGCCGTGGCCTCCCAGCTGCTGACCGTCGCCCAGTCCGCGGCGCCGGTCTCCGATCCGGTCGACGAGCCGGCGCTCGGTGCCGTGATCAGCGTGGCGGACCGACGCAACCCGCCGCCGCGCCCGGGCGACAGCCGGGTGCGGATCCTCGCTCACGAGCCCCTGTCGGTCGTGGCCGGCCGCGGCGTGGTGGTCACCGTGGGCGTCGTGAACCGGAGCGGCCGCACCTGGAACCCGACCGACGAGCCCGCCGACGTGGTGGGCGGACGGTTCCTCGACGCGACCGGGAACCACGTGGGGTTCGAGGTGCGGGCGGCGCTCCCCGGCCCCGTCCGGGCCGACGATGAGGCCCTGGTGCGCCTCCCGCTTCCGGCGCCGCTCCCCGATGGTGCGACCCAGCTGCAGGTCGGGCTCGTGCAGGACGGGGTGGCCTGGCACGACGCCGTCGCCCAGGTCCGCCTCCAGGTGCAGCCGGGCCGGCGCGTCCTGGTCTCCACGGGCATCTCGACGTTCCCGCACCTCGGCGACGATCTCATCACCAGCCAGGTGCTGGCGGCGATCGCCCGTCACCTGCCCGACGTCGTGCCGACGCTGCTGGCCTACCCCACCGATGGGATCGCCGAGCGGTTCGGATGCGAGGTGGCCCTCAGCCCGGCGTCGCTCGCTCCCGCCGGCAGCCGTGCGACCGAGGGCGGCCGTCGATCCCGTGACCTCGTGACCCAGGCCCGCCTCATGGCCAAGGGCGATGCCCCGGCCGACCCGCTGGTGGCCGAGATCCTCGCACCGTTCGCCCAGGCCAGCGCGCTCGTGCTCGTCCCTGGCGGCGGTCTGGCCAGCCGGTACTCGAACGAGGCGCTCATGGTGTGTGCCGTCGAGGTGCTCATCGCCCGGGCCTTCGGCCTCCCGGTCCTCATCGAGGGGCCGTCGATCGGGCCCATCGAGATGCGTCGCGACCACGCCGCCCTCGCCCAGCTCCTGAACGACGCCACGCGCATCACCGTCCGGGACCAGACCTCGGCGGACGCGGCCCGGCGCATCGGCCGGGCCATCTCACCGGAGGTGGTCCCCGATCCGGCCACCACGGCGGTCGACCACGTCGGGCCGAGCGCCGCTGCGGCCCGAGCCTGGCGGTATGCGCAGAACATCCCGGACGACCGGGCCTACGCCGTGATCAGCCTCCGGGCCGGCACGAACGACGCCCGCCACCTGGAGACGGTGCGGGCCGCCGTCGAGGCCCTCCCGGAGCACACGGCGCTGATCTTCCTCCCGCACTGCGTCGATGCCACCGGATTCGATGACCGATCCGTGGTCGCCGGCGATCCGTGGGCGTCGTCGCACCTCGTCGTCTGGGACCCGTCGCTCGGCGATCACGCCGCGGTGGCGCTCGTGGCCGGCGCGACGATCACGATCGGCACCCGGTTCCACCTGAGCGTCATCGCGGCGGCCGCCGGCGTGCGGTCGGTGGGGCTCGTCGGCGACGAGTACGACCGGCTCCGCATCCGCGGCCTCCGCCGCTCTACCGGGGTTCGGGTGGTGGAGCTCGACAACCCCCAAGCCGCCGCCGGCGCCGTCGTCGACCTGGTGTCGGGCCCCGAGCCCGAACCGATCGAGCATTGGGACGACCGGGTCTTCGCCGACGCCCTCAGCGCGGTCCTCGCCGCGCCCCCGCGCCTCGCTTGATCCTGCTCCCGATCCGCTGAGCGGCCCGGGTGGTCATGGGCTGGCGGGCGAGTCGGCCCCGGCCTACGGGGTGCGGGCTCGGGAGCGGGGGCCGTGGTGGGCGACGCCGCTGGGGACGGGTCGGCCGACGAGCGACTCGATGAAGCCGGCGGCCTCGACGAGGGGGTCGATGGCGATGCCGGTCTCGATGCCGAGGTCGTCGAGCATGGCGACGAGCGACTCGGTGGCGAGGTTGCCGCCGGCCCCGTGGGCGAACGGCGAGCCGCCGAGGCCGCCGACCGACGTGTCGAACCGGGCGACGCCGTGCTGGAGCGCCGCGTAGGCGTTGACGAGGGCCGTGCCCCGGGTGTCGTGCAGGTGCAGCCCGGTGGTGTCGAGCGGGATGCCAGCGCCGCGGACCGCTTCGACCACCTCGTGCACGCGGCGGGGCGTCGCCATCCCGGTGGTGTCGGCCAGGGTGACGCGGTCGACGCCGGTGCCGAGCATGCGGGCCGACAGGTCGGCGATGTCGACCGGGGCGATCTCGCCCTCGTACGGAGAGCCGAAGGCGCAGGACACGACCGCGTCGACCGGGGTGCCGGCCTCTGATGCGATGGCGACGATGGCGACGATGGCGGCTTCGCTCTCCCCCGTCGACATGTGGACGTTGCGCTGGTTGTACGTCTCCGAGGCAGAGATCGTGACCGTGAGCTCCTCGACGCCGGCGGCGACAGCCAGGGACGCGCCCTTGGCGTTGGGCACCAGCGCGGCGCGCACCAGGCCGTCGCGAGGCGGGACACCGGCGACCACCTCGGCGGCGCCGGCCATGGCCGGCACAGCTCTGGGCGACACGAACGCCGCCACCTCGATGGTCGGGACCCCGGCGGCGGCCAAGGCCTCCACCAGGCGGATCCGGTCGGCCACCGGCACCGGCTCCTCCGGCTGCAGGCCGTCGCGCGGGCCCACGTCGCGGATGGCGACGCGCTGCGGGAGACCCGCCGGGATGGTCATACGGGCGGGACCCCGTGGCGCCGGTCGGAGAAGTGCCGGTCCTTGCCCTCGGCCAGCGCGAAGCGCCGGATGATCTCGGCCCGCAGGGTCTCCGGCTCGATCACGGCGTCGATCACCATCTCCGACGCGAGCCGCAGGATGTCGACGTCCTCCTCGTAGATGCGGCGCTGCTCGGTCACGAACGCCTCCGCTTCGACCGGGTCGTCGAACGCG
>Ga0182745_1001334_pt1 | contig 23980 bp, 21 predicted proteins | sample eDN3rd30CKraftBY_FD_128523 | JGI IMG/M metagenome (GOLD analysis project Ga0182745, IMG submission 128523) | Enriched backyard soil microbial communities from Emeryville, California, USA - eDNA 3rd pass 30_C Kraft BY (version 2) (version 2) | ecosystem: Environmental > Terrestrial > Soil >... | reverse complement strand
GCTCGCAAATCCTGGCGCGGGCCAAGGAGGAACAGGCCGACATGGTGGGCTTGTCCGGCCTGATCACGCCCTCCCTGGAAGAAATGGCGTACGTGGCCAGCGAAATGCAACGCGACCCCTATTTCCGGGAAGCGCGCATGCCCTTGCTGATCGGCGGCGCCACCACCAGCCGCGCGCATACCGCCGTCAAGATCGCGCCGAATTACGATGGCCCGGTGGTGTATGTGCCGGATGCATCGCGCTCGGTATCGGTTGCGCAATCCCTGCTGACCGAGGAGACCCGCGACCAGTACGTGGCCGAGATCGCCCAGGATTACGAACGTATCCGCCATCAGCACGCCAACAAGAAGGCCCAGCCGATGCTGACGCTGGAACAGGCGCGCGCCAACAAGGCGAAGCTGCGCTTCGACGGCGACTGCGCGCCGCGCAAGCCGGGCTTTCTGGGCCGGCGCGTGTTCAAGAATGTCGACCTGAACCTGATTGCCGAGTACATCGACTGGGGTCCTTTCTTCCAGACCTGGGACCTGGCCGGACCCTACCCGGCGATCCTGCAGGATGCGGTCGTGGGCGAAGCCGCCAGCAAGGTTTTCGAGGAAGGCCAGGCCATGCTCAAGCAGTTGATCGCCGGACGCTGGCTGACCGCCAATGGCGTGATCGCCCTGCTGCCGGCGAACAGCGTCAACGACGACGATATCGAAATCTATACCGATGACACCCGCACCCAGGTGGCGTTTACGTATTACGGCGTGCGCCAGCAGACCGTCAAGCCCGTGATCGATGGCGTGGCGCGGCCGAACCAATGCCTGGCGGATTTCATCGCACCCAAGGACAGCGGGATCGCCGACTATATCGGCATGTTCGCCGTCACCGCCGGGCTTGGCATCGAAGCCCACGAGCAGCGTTTCGAACAGGCCCTGGACGACTATTCCTCGATCATGTTGAAATCCCTGGCCGATCGCCTGGCCGAGGCGTTTGCGGAATATCTGCACGAGCGCGTGCGCAAGGATTTGTGGGGATACGCCGCCGACGAAACCTTGTCCAAGGAAGCGCTGATCAAGGAAACCTATACCGGGATCCGGCCGGCGCCAGGCTATCCGGCCTGCCCCGAGCACACGGTGAAAGCCGACATGTTCCGCCTGCTGCAATGCGACGAGATCGGCATGGAACTCACCGAGAATTTCGCCATGTATCCGGGCGCCGCCGTGTCGGGCTTTTACCTTGCGCACCCTGGCGCCAAGTATTTCTCGATCGGCAAGATCGGTATGGATCAGGCCCAGGACATGGCGCAGCGGCGTGGCGTCGCCATCGAGGATGTCGAGCGCTGGCTGGCGCCCAACCTGTCCTGAAATTCGGGGCGGGTTTCAAACCCGCCCAGGCACATCCGACGATCAACCGAGCAGGTGGCCTTGCGGGCCGGACCGTTTCCGCCGCCCTCGCGCCTGAAAACATCACGGGCCGGATATCGCTCCGTCACTGCTCCACCCTCGGCAAGCCATAGGCCAACCACTCCCCGCAGCCCAGTCCTCACACCTCCATCGTGAGAAAAACTCACATCATATGACTATTAATCGATTGAGCCGGAGAGGCTTGATCGCGATACTTGGCTTGACACTAAGCCGGCGCGGATACGTCCGCCGGCCGAACCATGGATGGAGAAAAAGTGCATCACATCAGATCAAGCTGCCACGCGGGCAGGAGCGGAGGAGACAAACAATGAAGGCAGCGCCTTTCGATTATCTGCTGGCCGACGGCATCGAGCATGCGCTGGACTTGCTGGCCGAACACGGCATGGACGGCAAGCTGATCGCCGGCGGCCAAAGCCTGGTGCCGATGATGGCCATGCGCCTGGCGCGGCCGGCGGTGCTGGTGGACATCAACCGGGTGGCGGCGCTGAAAACGCTGCGCACCGGCGCCGAGTCCATCATCATGGGCGCCGCCACCCGGCAGTGCGACGTCGAGCACAACCTGGAACTGCAGCAAGCGCTGCCGCTGGTGCGCGATGCGCTGAAATGGGTCGGCCATATCCAGACCCGCAATCGCGGTACCGTGGGCGGAAGCCTGGTGCATGCCGACCCCTCGGCCGAGCTGCCGTTGGCGGCCGCCGTGCTCGACGCCAAGGTACGGCTCTCGAGCAAGGCCGACGGCGAGCGCCGCATTGCCGCCAGCGAGTTCTTTTTCGGACCCATGGCCACCGCGGTCGGGGATACCGAATGCCTGACCGAGATCGAATGGCCGATCTGGCCCGGTTCCGGAGTGGTGACCGCGTTCGAAGAAGTGGCCATGCGCCATGGCGACTTCGCCATGGCCTCGGCCGCCTGCCAATTGCAAATCGATGCGGATGGCGTTTGCCGCCGTGCCGCCTTCGGCCTGGGCGGTGTCGATGGCATTCCGCGCGCCTTCCCGGAGTTGGCCGCGCAACTGATCGGCCAGCGCATCGACGCCGATCTGGCCAAGGAAATGGCGCACGCCGCCGCCAGCCAGGTCGATCCCGGCTCGGACATGCATGCCGATGCGGACTACCGCCGCCACCTTGCCACCGTCCTGCTGTCGCGCATTCTGGAGCAGGCCGGCCAGGGCGCCGTTCACTAAATCCCAGGAATACTCATCATGTCGAATAATCTAGTCCAAGTCGAAATCAAGGTGAACGGCGTCATCCAGCCGCGCCTGGTCGAGCCGCGCACCACCCTGGTCGATTTCCTGCGCGACCACCTTGCGCTGACCGGCACCCACATCGGCTGCGAACATGGCGTTTGCGGCGCCTGCTCGGTGCTGCTCAACGGCGACCCGGTGCGCTCCTGCTGCATGTTCGCGGTCCAGGCCAACGGTATGTCGGTCACCACGGTCGAAGGCCTGGCGCCGGAACGCGGTTCCCTGTCGAAAATCCAGGACGCATTCTGTGAAAAGCATGCCATGCAATGCGGCTATTGCACCCCGGGCATGCTGATCGCCTGCCATGCCCTGGTCGATAAAAACCCGCATCCGGACGAAGCCGAGATCCGTGAAGCGATCAGCGGCAACCTGTGCCGCTGCACCGGCTACCAGCAAATCGTCAACGCGGTAAAGCACGCCACCGAGCGCGAAGAAATCGAGGAGGGTGCTTCCCATGGCTGATCAGAAATTCAAGTACATCGGCCGGCACCGCCGGGCTGTCGAGCACAGGCGCTTCGTCATCGGCCGCGGCCGCTATGCCGCCGATATCCAGCTGCCCGGCATCCTGCATGTGGCGATCGTCGCCAGCCCCTACGCCAGCGCGCGCATTCTTTCCATCGACAGCGCCGAGGCGCTCGCCCTGCCGGGTGTGCACTACGTGCTCACCGGTGAAGAGCTGCAGGCGAACATCGATCCGGTGCTGCCCGGCGTGGACGCGCCCAAGGTCGCGCGCTATCCGCTGGCGCACGGGGTCGTGCGCTATGCCGGCGAGTGGGTGGTGGCGGTGGTGGCCGAGTCGCGCGCCATCGCCGAGGACGCCAGCGAATTGATCCAGATCGAATACGAAGCCACGCCGCATGTGGTCGACCCGGAAGCAGGGATGGCGGATTCGGCGCCGCGCATCCACCCGCAGCATGGATCGAATGTCATCCTGCGCAAGAAGTTCGTCTGGGGCGGCGTGGAGCAGGATTTCGCCGAGGCGCAGCACAAGCTGTCCTACCGTGTGCACTGGGCGCGCAGCGCCACCGTCCCGATCGAAACCTTCGGCGTCACCTGCTCCTGGAATGATGCCACCCAGATTCTCGATGTCTGGGCTTCCATTCAGATGCCGAAATATCCCGATCAAATGGCCAAGAGCCTGCGCCTGCCGGGCAATAACCTGCGCGTGCACTACGACGTCGATGTCGGCGGCAGCTATGGCGTCAAGCGCGGCCTGAAGCATTCGATACTGGTCGGCTACCTTGCACGCAAGCTGGGCAAGCCGGTACGCTTCCTCGAGGATCGCCTGGAGAACATGCGCGGCGGGGACATGCAGGGCCCGGACCGGATTTTCGACGTCACGCTCGCCTTCGACGGCAACGGTATCGTCCGCTCGATGCGTATGCGCGCCATCGATGACATCGGCGCCTATTCGGGGCGCTCGCCGCTGCAGCTGGGCAAGCCGATAGGCGCCATCGTCGGCCCCTATCGTATCCAGAGCGTGGAGTATGAAGCTGTCTCGGTGATGACCAACAAGACCCCGCAGGAGGCGGTGCGCGGCTTCGGACAGGCGCCGACCAACTACGCGATCGAATCCGGCATCGACAAGGTCGCGCGCTACCTCGGCATGGACCGCGTCGAACTGCGTCTGCGCAATCTGATCGGCAAGGATGAGTTCCCATACCTGATCCCGAGCGGCACGCATTACGACTCGGGCGACTATGCCACTGTTCTCGGCAAGGCGCTGGATGCGGCGCCGTTCGACAGCCTGGTGCAGCAGCGCGATGCCTTGCGCGCCCAGGGACTGCTGGCGGGCATCGGCATTTCCACCTGCCTGGAACCGTCCGGCGGCAATTCATCCTTTGAGCCGCTGCTCAATCCGAAGAACCAGACCACCACATGGATGGATTCCTGCCTGGTGCGCATAGATTTGTCCGGCGCGGTGACCGCCTTGATCGGCACCTCCACTTCCGGCCAGGCCCATGAAACCCTGGTGTCGACGGTGGTGGGGGAAGTGCTGGAGCGCGAGCCGGATAGCATCCGCGTACTGCATGCCGACTCGCTGAATGCCTTGCCGTCCAACAGCCCGGTCGGCAGCCGCATGGCCATCATGCTGGGCGGCGCCGCCGCCGGTGCCGCCAAGAAGCTGCGCACCAAGCTGATGCGTATCGCCGCCCACAATCTGCAGGCGCCGGAAGCGGAGCTATCCTATGCGGACGGCGATGTGGTGGTGACGGCCGCACCCGAGCGCAGGATCAGCTGGGATGCGCTGGTGGAAATCTCCCATCGCTATTACCACAAGCTGCCCGAGGGAATGGAGCCCGGCCTGCAGGAGAAATTCGTGTGGGAAGTTCCCACGGGCGGCAAGCTGCCGGTGGATGACCGGGTCCAGATGTACCCCTGCCATTCGTTCGAAGCCCACGTCATTCTCGTCAGCATCGATCCCCAGACCGGCAAGACCAGCATCCACCGTTATGTCTGCGGCCATGACTGCGGCGTCAAGATCAGCCCCGACGTGGTGCACGGCATGACTTACGGCGGCATCGCCCACGGCTTGGGCGCGGCGCTGATGGAGAAGTTCGCCTTCAATGAGGATGGCCAGCTGCTGTCCGGGACCTTCATGGATTACCTGCTGCCCAGCTCGAAGGAAGTGCCGTCCGTTACCATCGTCGACCATTGCACGCCCTCCCCGCTGACCGAGTTCGGCCAGAAGGGATCCGGCGAGTCCGGTTACCTGGGCGGCCCGGCGGCGATCGCCAGCGCGATCAATGACGCGCTGGCGCCGTGCAAGGCATCCATCGATGCCCTGCCCATGACCCCGCAAGCCGTCTGGCGCGCGCTGCAGCAGGCGAACAGCAATCAACAAGGAGAAAAGCAGTATGCGTGAAATGATCATCGATGTGCACGCCCACTATCTGCCGCGGGCCGCGCTGGAGCAGTTTGCAGCGAGCCAGGAACGTTTCCCCTCGGTCAAGGTGCTGCGGGACGGCGACACCTTCCGCCTTGCGTTCATGGGCGGCGAGCCGACCCGGCCGATATCGCCCAAGCTGCAAGACCTGGACGATCGGCGCCAGTGGATGGACAAGAACGGCATCGACCATCAACTGGTGGGCGGCTGGCTGGACAGCTTCGGCTACGAGTTGCCGCCGCAGGAAGGCGCGCAATGGAGCCGCTACCTCAACCGCCACATGCTCGAAGGCTTGACCCGCGAGCAGCGCTTCACGGCGCTGGCCACCGTGCCGCTGCAGGACGGCGCGCTCGCCGCCGAGGTGCTGGGCGAAGCCTGGGACCAGGGCTTTGGCGGCGTCATGATCGGTACCCTGCCGCAAGGTTTTTCCGGCGTGCTCGACTCGCCGCAACTCGATCCATTCTGGGAAAAGGCCGATGCGCTGGGCGCGGCGGTGTTCCTGCACCCCATGTTCGTCTGCGGCGAACCGCGGCTGGGCGATTATGACCTGGTCAACGGCGTAGGCCGCCTGGTCGATACCTCGATCGCGGTAGCGCGCCTGCTCTATTCGGGCCATCTGCTGAAGTACAGCAAGCTGAAACTCGTGCTGGCCCATGGCGGCGCCATGCTGCCGTTCATGCTCGGCCGCCTGGCCCGCAGCCATGCAATCTCGCATGGCAAATACGCCGATCCGCGCAAGGGCTTCGAGGCGCTGTACTTCGACAGCGTGGTGTTCGATAGCGATGTGCTGCGCCTGCTGTGCGACAAGACCGGCGATGGCAAGGTCATGCTCGGCTCGGACATGCCTTTCCCGATCGGCGACCCGCAGCCCAAGGAGGTCGTCGATGGCGCGTATCTGGGTGACGTCCAGCGCCGCGCGCTGCTGGGGCAAACCGCGCGGCGGGTGTTCCGCCTGCGCGCCGACCTGGATGGCGGAAACAACAACGCTTGGGAAAAGGAAGCGCCTCGATGATCTACGAACTGAAAAAATATGTGCCGGCCGACGGCAAGTCCGCCGCGCTCAAGGAACGCTTCGAGAAAGCCACCTTGTCCATCTTCGCTCGCGTGGGAATCCATGTCGAGCATGTGTTCGAGAGCCCGGCGGAACCGGACGCGCTGTATTACCTGACGCGCTTCGACAGCGCCGAGCAGCGCGACGCCGCCTGGAAAGCCTTCGGCGCCGACCCCGAATGGAAGGCGGCCAAGGCGGCCAGCGAAGTCGATGGCCCGCTGCTTGGCGCGCAGACATCGCTGGAACTGCACCCCGCCGCATTCTGGCCGAACTAGTTCATTACCTGTGTCCGGCCCAGCCGGATGCCTTCGATGCCGCACTGCCGCGACAGTTGCGCGGCTGGCTGGTCTGTATCTGGAATATGAAGGAATCTCATGGAAATCACCGGCAAGCAAAGTATTGCGGCCGCGCGCGCCGCGGTCTGGGACGCGCTCAACGACCCGACGGTATTGAGGAAATGCCTGCCCGGCTGCGAATCGGTCGAACGGGTAAGCCCCGATGAATTCAAGGTGGTGCTGGCGGCCGCGATAGGCCCTCTGCGCGCCCGTTTCAAAGGCGCCTTGCGGATCACTGAGGCGAACGCGCCAGCCTCCTGCGTCATCCTGTTTGAAGGACAAGGCGGCGCGGTCGGCTTCGGCAAGGGCGCATCCTCGGTCACGCTGGAAGAAACGCCCGCAGGCACCGAACTCAGCTATACGGCAAAAGCCCAGATCGGCGGCAAGCTGGCGCAAGTGGGTTCGCGCCTGATCGACAATGTGGCGAAGAAAATGTCCGACGATTTCTTCACCGCATTCAAAAAGCAGCTGGCGCCCGCGCCAATCGCGCCAGCAGTTCCTGTCGCTCCAGCGCCGGAGCCTGCAACGGCGCCGGATGCGCGCCGGAAATCCGAGCCCGCCGCGGCGCCTTCCGGCCCTGTATCCACAGCGCAACCCGCTCCGTCCAAAGCTCCAAATCCAACAGTATCCACCGTAGGCAGTGTGCCGGCCTGGTGGCTTGCGGTCGCCGCATCGATAGGCGCGGCAGCGGCGATCGCCGGCGCCAACTTCATCCGCTAGAGCATTTCGGTTTAATGATTGACGGGTCCACACGCAGCAAGGCGGGCGGGTTTCAAACCCGCCCTGGTCGCGTACGCAAGTCAATTGAAAACGCTCCAGACCATCCACTCTAGAAAATCAGGAGACAACAATGGAAAAAACCAACCAGCGCCGCCGCAGCTCCGCGTACAGGATGTGGGGCGATGTCGTGAAACGCGCCGGCGTTACCCTGGATTGAGGTCCGGTGTCTAGGAGCCTTGCGGCGCTCCAAGTGCGACAGGCTCCTGGGAAGGGATTCTTGTACAATCGCCGTACATTGCTGCCGCGGAACAGCAATCCGCTTCCATCGATGGAAGCGGCACGGAAACCTGTCGTATCGAGGATCGAGCCAAGATGACCCGGAAACTCCCGCCCCTGAACTCCGTACGCGTATTCGAAGCCGCCGCCCGCCATGTCAGTTTCACCAAGGCGGCCAAGGAATTGCACGTCACCCATGGCGCGGTCAGCCGCCAGGTCGCCTTGCTGGAAACGTGGTTCGGCAAGGAGCTGTTCCGCCGTTCGGTGTCCCAGCTCACGCTGACCGACGCCGGGCGCACCTACCTGGCCGAAGTCAGCGCGGTGCTCGATCGGCTTGCCGTGGCTTCGGCCCATATCAAGGAACAGGCGCAGCCTTCCGCCCTGCAGATCAATGCCCCGCCGACCTTCACCATGCGCTGGCTGATCCCGCGCATGGCCAGCTTCCAGCGCAAGCACCCCGACGTGGAAGTCCGCATGACGACCTCGCTGGCCCCGGTGAATTTCCAGGAACATGGCTATGACCTCGCCATCCGCGGCGCCGATGCGCCGCTCGAGGGCTGCCGCTCGCTCCCGTTCATGACCGAGATCATCGCTCCGGTCTGCCATGTCGACCTGCCGCGAGCCGGGCAGAGCTTCAGGCCGCAGGACCTGGAGAAGCATACGCTGATCAGTTATGGCACCGAGCCCTACGCATGGAACGAATGGATGGCCGCGGCCGGTTGCCCGGACCTGCGGCCGGCCGGAACGCTCAATTTCGAGCAAATGTATTTCGCCCTGCAAGCCGCGCACGAGGGTTTGGGTTTGGTGCTGGTGCCCTTGTTTCTCACGATCGACGATATCGTCACGGGACGGTTGTGCGCTCCTTTCGGACTGCTGGGGGCCAAGCGGCGCGTCTACTACGCCAACTCCTCTTCCAGTTCGGTCGCCAACCCGCTATCGCGCAGCTTCTACGACTGGCTGGTGCGCGAAGGCCGCGACACCGAGCAGTCGATCCTGAGTTGGGCCGCGTCCATGGGCTGGAATATTGGGGAAGTGGGCGCCGGGCCTCAGTCCTGAACGGCGCGCCGCCCTTCGACGCTGATGGCGTCGATCGCCGCGCTCAACAGTTTGTGGGCATGGGCCCGGGTCTCGGCGTTGGGCATGATCAACTGGCGCATCAATAATCCATGGGCCAGGGACAGCAATTCCTCCGCTTTTTGCAGCGGGTCGATTTCCCTGTGGAACTCTCCGGATGCCATGCCATCCTTGATCAATTTTCCCCAGAAGCGTTCCTGGCGCGCGTAGCGCGCCTGCTGGTGCGACAACATCTTTTCATCGCGGGTGCTCATCGCAAGATAATTGATCCAGAAGCGCCAAAATCTATCACGCTCGGAGCGGCAGACATAGCCCAGCACCAGGCGCCGCAACTGGGCGGCGGCGGAGCCTTGGTATTGTTCCCAGTCCGCCGGTAATTCGTACGCGCTCTCCAGGGCCGCGACCAGCAAGCCTTGCTTGTTCTTGAAATAGTAGTTGATGGTGCCCGTGCTCATGCCCACGGCCTGGGCAATCTGACGCATGCTGAGACCTTCGATGCCACGCTCGGAAATCAATTCATAGACTGTTCCCAACATGAGCTTGCGGCTGGCCTCCTGGCCGTTGCGTGTCGTTTGTTTTTCCAATTTGGTCTGTTTCAGCGCTGACATAAGTATTCCTACGGAGGGTCGTACCCTCCAGTTTCCTCCCTTGCGTGCATGAGATGGTTTGACACCCTGTGAGATTTTCTCACTTGCTGTCCAGAGAGTCGGATTGTATATTGAGCTCTCATCGCACGAGCGTGCGAATTATATAAAGTAATGCACAGCGTTACAAGGAATGCAGCCATTCCCTCACCAAAGGAGACGACAATGAACTGGAAACGCACAGCCACGCTGGTGGCCCTGGTCCTTCTAGGACCGACGACGATGCAGGCGTCGGCGCAGGAAACGTATCCGAGCAAATCCATCCGGATCATCGCATCCGCCCCCCCGGGAGGCGCTTACGATTTTGTCGCGCGCGCGTTGGCGGAAGGGCTGCGCAGTTCGATGGGACAAACGGTGCTGGTGGAAAATCGCCCTGGTGCAGGCGGCTTGATCGGTACCGAGGCCGCCGCCAAATCGGCGCCGGACGGCTACACCCTGGTGGTCGGATCGACCGGCCCATTCTCCGTCGCCCAGAGCCTGCACAAGAAGCTGCGCTTTGATCCGGTCAAGGATTTCGCCCCGATCGCCCGCATCGTGCGCATCCCCAGCTATCTGGTGGTGCACCCCAGCGTCCCCGTCAACAATGTGCAGGAGCTGATCGCCCTGGCCAAATCCAAGCCGGGCCGCCTGACCTATGCCTCCACCGGCAATGGCTTGTCGCAGCACACCAATATGGAGCTGTTCAAGAGCATGACCGATACCTTCATCCTGCCGGTGCCCTACAACGGCAGCGGTCCGGCTAATCTCGATCTGCTGGGCGGACAGGTCGACATGATGATCGAGCTCGGTCCGCAGGCGATTCCCAACGTGAAGTCCAACCGGCTCAAGGTGCTCGCGGTATCCACGCCCACCCGCTCGGCGGCGATGCCCGATGTGCCGACCATCGCCGAAAGCGGCGTGCCCGGCTTCGACGCCTTTACCTGGTTTGCCCTGTACGCGCCTGCCGGAACCCCGCAACCGATCCTGGACCGCCTGGCCGCCGAAGTGAAGAAGACCTTCACCAAACCCGAAGTGATCGAACGCCTGGCCGGTTTCGGCGCGGAAGTGGCGCTGACCTCGCCCGAGGAGCTGGCCGCGTTCCAGGCCGCCGAGGCTGCCAAATGGGCGGCGGTGATCAAGCGCGCCGGCATCCAGTTGCAGTAAATCGGCAATAGCTTCGGCAACAACCTGGCCCGCTCCGGACTGAATCCGCACTGGACTCGGGAGCGGGAGTATCGAAACCACAGCAAAGGAGCATGTAAATGTTGGAAGACATTATCGTCGAGCGCCAGCCGCAATGGCTGGAGATCACCATCAACCGCCCGGAAAAGCTGAATGCCATCCGCGAGCAGACAGCCGACGAGATCCTCGATCAGTTGAACCAGGTCGAAGCCGACCGCAGCTGCCGCGCCGTGCTGATCCGCGGCCTGGAAAAGGCCTTTTGCACCGGTGTCGATACCAGCGAACAAAAACACAATCCGGACGAGATGTTCGAACTGTGGCGCCGCCGCAAGCGCAGCCGCAAGGTCAACCAGATGTTCCGGGCGCTGCCTGAATATACCAAGCCGGTGATCGCGGTGGTGGAAGGCTATGCGCTGGGCGGCGGCTTCGAGCTGGCGCTGCTGTGCGATTTCATCGTCGCCGGTGAAGGCTCCCAGTTCGGCTTGCCCGAGGCCAAGCTCGGCTTGATGCCCGGGGGCGCGGGCACCCAGACCCTGGCGCGCCTGATCGGCAAGCCGCTCGCGAAGGAATTGATGTGGAGCGGCCGGCGCCTGTCGGCATCCGACGCCCAGGCCCTGCGCATCGTCAATCATGTGGCCGAAAAGGGCAAGGCGATCGACAAGGCGCGCGAAGTAGCCCTGGCCGTCGCGGCGCAGGCGCCCTTGTCGGTGATGTTTACCAAACAGGCGGTCGAACGCGGCTTCGATGCCACGCTGGCCGAGGGCATGAACATCGAAGCGGATTCGTTCTTCGCGCTCGCCTTTTCGACCGACAAGGAAGAGGGTTTGGCGGCGATGAAGGAAAAGCGCGCGCCGAATTTCACGGGCCGCTGAGCCGGACCGTTTCAGGAGAAATGATGGCTAAGAAAAAAGACATTGCGATCGTTGGCTACGGCGAGACGCCGGTGGTGCTGCGCAGCGGCCGCAGTTCCTATGACCTGGCAACCGAAGTGCTGGAGCAGGTGCTGAACCAGACCGGTATCGACAAATCCGAGATCGATGGCATCGCCGTTTCGGAAACCATGAGCGAAACCAGCAATCCGTTCTGGGCCGTGTTCCTGGCCGAGCACCTTGGCTTGCAGACCAGCTGGACCCAGATCAACGGCTTGGGCGGCGCCTCCACCATCGCCGGCATCGCGCGCGCGGCGGCGGCGATCCGCGACGGCCAGTGCCGCACTGTCCTGGTGGTGGCCTCCGACGCGCAGTCGAGCTATCCGGCGACCGAGCAGGGCGGGCAGCGCTGGGAATTCCAGTACCCGGTCGGCTTGCGCGGCCCGACCGGCGTGTTCGGCGCCCTGATGCAGCGCTACCAGCACCAGTATGGACTGAAGTACGAGGCGCTGGCCAAGCTCGCGGTTACCCAGCGCAAGCATGCGCTGCTCAACCCGAATGCGACCGCCAAGCTCAAGAGGCCCCTGACCGAGCAGGAATACCTCGATTCGAAGTTCGTGTCCACGCCCTTGCGCGTGCTCGACAGCGTGATGGTGTGCGACGGCGCGAATGGCGTACTCGTCACTTCGGCCGAGAACGCCAAGCGCCTGGGTTTGAAGAAGGCGGTTTATCCGGTCGGCTATGGCGAAATCTCAAATTACAAGGTCGACGACTTGCTCGCCGATATCACCGAGAGCGGCTTTACCGTCGCCGGCCCCAGGGCGCTGGCCCAGGCCGAACTGACGCCGGCGGACATCCGCATGTTCCAACCCTATGACGACTTCCTGATCGCGATCCTGCTGCAATTGGAGCAGATCGGCTTTTGCGAGCGCGGCCAGGGTTCGGACTTCATCCTGAACACCGATTTCAGCTTCAACGGAAAACTGCCGCTCAACACCGGCGGCGGCCAGATCTCGGCGGGACAGCCCGGTTTGGCCGGCGGCGGCTTGAACCTGGTGGAGGCCGTGCGCCAGATGTTCGGCGACGGCGGCGAGCGCCAGGTCGACGACCCGCGCAATGCGATGGTCACCGGGATCGGCGTGATCCCGTATGGCAAGAACTGGAGTGTGTCCAACGTACTGATCCTGGAGCAATGACCATGAGTGAAGCCAAGAAAATCCAACGACCGCTCCCCCGTCCCGACATCTATGCGAAAACCCAGCCGTTCTGGGAGGCGGCGAACCAGGGGCGCTTCCTGCTCCAGTATTGCCAGGACTCGGGCAAGTACCAATGGTTTCCGCGCTCGGGCAGCGTGCACAGCGGCAAGCGCAACATCGAATGGCGCGAGGCATCGGGCCGCGGCACCGTGTATTCCTGGACGCTCTCGGTGGCGCCCTGGCCCGGCCACGAAGACCGCGTCCCCTATATCTGCGCCTATGTCGAACTGGAGGAAGGCGTACGCGTGGTCGCGAACCTGTTCAATGTGAAGCCGGAGGAAGTAAGGATCGGGATGCCGGTCAAGCTGTTCTGGGAACGCCTGTCCCCGGAATTCAACTATCCGGCTTTCGAGCCCGCTTGAGGTGGATACACGATGAGATTTGCATCCTTTCTGGCGTCGCATGCGGCGATCATGGGCACCAAGGACGCCGTGGTATGCGGCAATGAGCGCTTGAGCTTCCACGAGCTCGATGCGCGCACCACACAGCTGGCGCAAGCCTTGCGCGACGAAGCCGGAATCCAGGTCGGCGACCGGGTGGCGGTGTATTTGCCCAATGGCATCGAATTCGTGTGCGCCCTCATCGCCACGATCAAGGCGGGGGCGCTGGCGGTGCCGGTAAACCTGCCCTTGTCCGTGCCCGAGATCGCGCACATCCTGTCCGACTGCACGCCCAAGGCCGCTTTCATTTGCGAGGCTACACAGGCGGCGTTCGCCAAAGCGATGGAAGGAGGGCACGCGCCGCTGCGCATAGGCACAGACGGCGCCAGCGGTACCGACCTGCGCATGCATGATCTGGTCGCGCCAGGGCGCGAGCGGGCGGCGCTGGATATTCCTTACGACGCCGACGACTGCATGGTCAGCTACACCTCCGGCACGACCGGCCGCGCCAAGGGTGTGATCCTGACGCAGTCGAACTACATGTTCGTCAATGGCTACCTGAACGGCTGGTACTGGCGCCTTTCCGCCGCCGATCGCCATCTGTGCACCACGCCGCTGGCGCACCGCACCGGGATGGCGCGCCTGATGAGCATGATCCTGCACGGCAGCACGCTGGTGGTCATGGCGCGCTTCGACGCGAAGGAAGCGACACGCCTGGTGCGCGAGGAAGGCATTACCGTGTTCGGCATGGTGCCTACGGTCGGCCGCATGATGCTGGCGGAGGTCGAAGCCGCCCCGCGCGATTTCGCCAGCGTGCGCGTCATGCTGGTGACCGGCGAGGCTTTCCCTCTCGACGTCAAGCAGCGCCTGCACCAGGCCTTGCCCGATGCCCGCTTTTATTCGTTCTACGCCATGACCGAGGCGGGCGCGCTCGCCTGGCTCGACAGCAGCGAGCAGTTTACCCATCCGACCTCGGTTGGCCGGGTCTGGCCGGGCGTCGAGATCAAGCTGGTCGGCGAGGACGGCAAACAGGTGGCGACCGGCGAGGTCGGCGAAGTCTGGGTGCGCAGCGGACGGCCCGGCTTGTATTCGACCATGCGCGGATACTTCAACCGGCCACAGGAAACCGCCGAGGCAATCCGCGACGGCTGGGTGGTGACGGGCGATATGGGGCGCTTCGACGACCAGGGCTATATGTATCTGGTGGATCGCAAGAAAGACATGGTGCTGTCCGGCGGCTACAACATTTATTGCAAGGAAGTGGAGCTGGCGATCCAGAGCTTTCCTGGCGTGAATGACGCCGCCGTCATCGGCGTGCCGGATCCGGTCTTCGGCGAGGCGGTTGCCGCTTATGTCGAACTGGCGCCGGGCATCGGGCAGGATGCCGAGGCAATCATCGCGCACTGCCGCGAACAGATCGCCAGCTACAAAAAGCCCAAGTACGTATTCTTCGTTCCTTCGATGCCGCGCAACAGCACGGGGAAAGTCCTGAAGAATGCGCTGCGCGAACAATTCCGCGCGGGAGAGGCGCAGGCATGACGGCGTACAGATCACCCTGGCTCACGCCCGAACTGGAGATGCTCCAGGATGCGGCGCGGCGCTTCTTCGAAGCGGAATTCGTACCCCATGAAGAGCGCTGGGCCAGGGACCTGATGATCGACCGGAGCGCCTGGAACCAGGCCGGCGCCATGGGACTCCTGTGCGCCAGCATACCCGAGGAATACGGCGGCGGCGGCGGTACCCTGGCGCACGACATCGTGATCTTCAGCGAACAGTCGCGGGCGCTGATCGCCAGCTTCAGCAACACGATACATAGCGGCATTTGCGCGCACTACCTGACAGCCTACGGCAGCGAGGAACAGAAGCACCGCTGGCTGCCACGGATGGCCACGGGCGAGATGGTCTGCGCGATCGCAATGACCGAACCGGGGGCGGGCTCCGACCTGAAAAGCGTCAGGACCCAGGCCCGGCGCGAGGGCGACCACTATGTCATCAACGGCTCCAAGCTCTTCATCACCAATGGCTACCATGCCGACCTGATCATATTGGTGGCCAAGACCGACGCGTCGCTGGGAGCCAGGGGGATTTCGCTGATCGTGGTCGAAACCAGGGATTTGCCCGGTTTCAAACGCGGCAAGCTGCTGGAAAAGATCGGCAACAAGGGATCGGACACCGCCGAGCTGTTTTTCGAGGATGTACGGGTACCGGCCGACAATCTGCTCGGGCCTGAAGAGGGACAGGGGTTCAAGCAGCTGATGTCGCAACTGCCGGCCGAGCGCCTATACATTGCGGCCAACGCATTGGCGCATATGGAACGGGCGATTGCCCTGACCTGCGCGTATGTTTCCGACCGCCAGGTGTTCGGACAGCAGCTGTCGGAACTGCAGAACACCCGTTTCAAGCTGGCCGAGTGCCAGACCCAGGCCACCATCGCCCGGGTCTTCCTCGATCAGTGCGTGCTGCGCTGCCTGGAAGGACAGCTGGACAATGCGACCGCGGCGATGGCCAAGTGGTGGATCACGCAGAAGTGCAACGAGGTCGTCTATGAATGCCTGCAGCTGCATGGCGGCTACGGCATCATCGCCGAATATCCGATCTCGCGGCTGTACACCAATGTACGCATCGGCCCGATCTATGGCGGCTCGAACGAGATCATGAAAGAGATCATCGCGCGCGCCATGTTCCCGTCACGTTGATATGCCATCCCCTTGAATTGAATCCGCGGGGTGCGAATCATGCGCCACGAAACCACTGTGTCCAAAGGAGAGATATGAGCAAGAACAAGGACATCGCCATTGTTTCATACGGCGAAACCAAGATCGCGTTGAGAACCGGGAGGTCCGCCTACGACCTGGCTTCCGAAGTGTTCGAACAAATCCTCGAGAAAACCGGCCTTGAGCCCAAGGATATCGACGGACTTGCGGTTTCCGAAACGATGAGCGAAACCCACAATCCGTTTTATTCGGTTTACGTGGCGGAAATGCTCGGCATCACGCCACGCTGGAACCAGGTCACCGGCCTCGGCGGCTGCTCCACCATCGCCAACGTCGCCAGGGCCGCTTCTGCAATCCGGGACGGTTACTGCGAAACGGTGCTGGTGATCGCCGCCGACGCCCAGTCCTCGATGCAAACGCCGGTCGAACAAGGAGCGCAACGCTTTGAATTCCAGTATCCGACCGGTCTCAAGGGTCCGGTCGGCGCGTTCGGCCTGATGACCCAGCGTTACCGTCACCTTTACCAGCTCAAGGACGAAGCCTTGGCCAAGCTGGCGGTGACACAGCGCAATCATGCGCTGCTCAATGACAACGCTTGCGAGAAACTGCGCAAGCCCATCACCGAACAGGATTATCTCAATTCGAAATACGTTTCCGAGCCGCTGCGGATGCTCGACAGCGTCATGGTTTGCGACGGCGCCAATGGGGTACTGGTCACCAGCACGGAAAATGCAAAGCGCCTCGGCCTGAAGAAAAAAATCCATCCGGTCGCCTATTCGGAGATTTCCAGCTACAAGTCGACCGAATTTACCGCCGAGATCATCGATACCGGGTTTTCCGTGGTTGGTCCGGATGCCCTGCGCAAGGCCGGAATGAGTGTCAAGGACGTGCGCATGCTGCAAGCCTATGACGATTTCCTGATCGCGTTGATGCTGGTGATGGAGCAGGTTGGCTTTTGCGGCCCCGGCGAGGCTTCCGACTTCATCCTGTCCAATGATTTTTCCTTCAACGGCAATCTGCCGCTCAATACCGGCGGCGGCCAGATATCCGCTGGACAGGCGGGCCTGGCCGGCGGCGGCACCAACTTCGTCGAAGCGGTGCGGCAAATGTTCGAAGAAGGCGGCACCCGCCAGATCCCCAATCCCGTCAACGCCATGGTGACCGGCATCGGCATGATCCCCTATGGCCGCAACTGGGGAGTTTCCAACGTTTTGATCCTGGAGCAATAGAAAATGACTACTCCCGCCGTCAAGAAAATTCCAAGGCCGATCCCGACACCCAACGCCTACATGAATACCGCGCCCTTCTGGGACGCGGCCCGGCAACGCAAGCTGATCGTTCAACAGTGCCCGCGCACCGGAAAATTCCAGTTCTTCCCGCGTCCCGGCAGCGTATTCACCGGCCGCCGCGATGCCGTATGGACCGAGGTCAGCGGAAACGGAACGCTCTACTCCTGGACCGTGACGCAATCGCCCTGGCCCGGACATGAAGATCGCGTGCCCTATGTCTGCGCCTTGGTCGAACTGCCCGAGGGCATTCGCATCCTGTGCAATATCTTCAACGCCAAGACCGAAGATTTGCGTATTGGCATGCCGGTCAAGCTGTACTGGGAAGAACTCGAGGATGGAACGCTTTACCCCGCGTTTCAACCGGCATAGAAATCACAAACCATAACCAAGGAGACACAATGAAGCTAGCTTACCTTTTCGCCGCCCTGATGATTGGAGCAGCGGTCGCACCGGCCTCGGCACAGGCCAATGGCGCGGCCGCCTATCCAAGCAAGCCGGTAAGGCTGATCGCGCCTTTCCCGCCCGGAGGCGCCGCGGACAGCATCGCCCGGTCCCTGGCCAACGGACTTCAAACCGCATGGGGCCAGACCGTCATCGTCGAGAACCGTCCGGGAGCCGGCGGCATGATCGGCGCCGAAGCGGCGGCGCGTGCAACGGCGGATCCGTACACGCTGTTCCTGGGCTCGATTGGCGTCATGACCGTCAATCAGCATATCTATAAAGACATCCGGTATGACGCCGTCAAGGATTTCACGCCCATCTCGACGCTGATCAAGATGCCCAATTTCCTGGTGGTGAACCATACGGTTCCGGTCAATACCGCCGAGGAGTTCATCAAGTACGCCCGCGCCAATCCCGGCAAGCTGACCTATGGCTCCGCCGGAAATGGGACAACCGAGCATACCAACGCGGTGATGCTGGGCAGCATGTCCAAACTGGATATGGTGCATGTACCGTACAAGGGTATTTCACCGGCATTGACCGACCTGATGGGTGGGCAGATCAACTTCATCATCGAACAAGGCGTCGCGATTCTGCCTTTGATCCGGACCAACAAGGTCAAGGCGCTGGCGGTAACCACGGCGCAGCGTTCGCCGGCGCTGCCCAACGTTCCGACCCTGGCCGAGAGCGGTGTGCCGGGCTACGATGCGTTCGCCTGGTATGCGCTGTACGCGCCAGCCGGCATCCCGGCCGCAATCCAGCAGAAAATCAACGCCGATGTGATCAAGGCTTTCAATGCGCCCGAGGTCAAGGCGCGCTTCGCCGAGATTGGCGGTGAAGTGACGACCTCGACTCCGGAAGCCTTGGCGAGCTTCCAGGCATCGGAAATCACCAGGTGGGCGGAAATCGTAAAGCAGGCGGGAATTCGGCAGGACTAGGGAATTTTCGTTTCAATGACGGGTTTTTCGTAGGGGCGGGTTTCAAACCCGCCCTCGTCGACCGCCCCCATCCCATGAAAAACCCCTGACTCACACTCGATGCCAGGCTTGCCCGAGCTGGCGCAGCTGCTCATCCACCTTGCGCCACATCACCGCTCCGGCAGCATCATCCATTCCCAGGGTCGGCTTGCAAAGGATGTTGCGCAGGTCTTCGAAAACCCCCACGTCATACCTGTCCTCATCCCATCTCTCGATATTGTTGCGTACATGCCTGATCAGCAAGGCGCAGGCTTGCGGGTAATGGTTGTCGCAGGGACAATCGCCAAGCTTCATTGCCAGTGAAATCAGCACCAGGGCCTTGTCGTCACTGCCGAGCCTCGCGGCGTCCAGCAGGCCCAGCAGCTGGTGGAGGGTCGCCAGGCGTTCTTCGCCGGACTTCAGCAACGGCCAGGAAACGTGACCGATCAGCGCGGGCAGCCAGGGGGATATCATCGGCGCCGCTCCTATGGACGGAAGGCTGGTGAAGCGCTGGGCCAGCAGCAACGCCAGGTCGTGCGCCTGCGCGCGCGGCAATCCGGGAAGCAGGGCGAAGACCCTGCGCAGGAACGTCTCCGGATCACCCTCCGGCACAAAGCGGTGATAGTGGAGGTTCAGCGCCGTGTATTCGTCTTCCACCATCCGCCGGCACAAGGCATGCATGTCCATGTCCGCGCCTGCCCAATGCGCTCCGCCCTCTCCGAGAATCCGGATGACCTCGGTCCTGATCAAGCTGCCATGGCCGGGCAGCTTTTTCGCCGCTGCCAACAAATCGTTCAACAACAAGGGACATTGCCCGGGCTTCAGCACCAGCAGGCACAAGCGCGTCACCTGGTACCAGAACATCGGCGTTTCGCCCTGGCCCAGGCTGATCCTGTCGGTCGTGTGCCTGCACTTGAGGCAAGATTCGAGCAACGCACGCACGATGCCTGGTTCGATCTCACCCTTGCAGCCCCGGCACGCTGCGAAGAACCCAGCCAGCAGGCGATTCAGGAAATGATGGCTGCGCCTCTTCGGCATCCGCTCCAGAATACTGGCAAACACTGGCGTGAGCAGGGACGAAGTGATGTGTTGCATGAGCTCTGGCGACAGCATATTCCATAGCCGCCCGGCACCATTGATGCCTTCCTTATCGAGCAGGAGCGCGAACAGGGGCGCGGCATGGGGAACATCCACCATGCCTATGGCTTGCAGGAACTTGACCAGAACGGGGCGTTGCGCGCGATCGTCCAAGGGCTCGACCAGTTCCAGTATCCTGGCGATCACCAGATGGCCATCCTTCAAGCCTGGCGCGCGCGCGCATGCCAGGGCCAGGTTGGCCGCTGCCCCTGCGGGCAAGATCCTATGGCGGCCCCGGCTTGCATCGAGCGCTTGCACGAACGCATTTGCCAGCCCGACTTGCATGCCATCGGGCAAGGACCTCGCGGCCCTTGCCAGCGTACCCAGAAGCTTGAGCCCGGCCCGCGCACTAAAGGTTGGCGCCGCCTCGATGGCGTGCCGTATGGCCGCACATCGGTCGACACAGCCCATCGTGCGCAGATCAAGCAATAGGTCGCCGCGAATGGCCGCGCAACTTGCACTGTATCCACGCCTGTCGCGCAAGCGCGCAAGATGCTCGTCCACCTGGAACAGGCATGCATCCCCCTCCAGGACTGCCGGGTTTGCTTCCGGCGCTCTGCGCAAGGATGCGCTTCTGGGGCGATTGATTGCCTTGGGGTTGCGCACGATTCCCATCGACGAAGCAGGCGCCGAACCGGGCGTCAAGCCTGCGCCGGCTTGATCCGATACATGAGGTTGGCCGGATGCGCCTCCCCCATATATCCACTTCTCGATGCCCTGGCTCGTGGCAAGCATGGTCTCGTCTACCGTCATTTCCAGAGCCTGCATGTATTCCACGAGTTGCGGCAGGTAAGGCGCATGCGGCGGACAGTCGATGGCCAGCGGTTGCACGAGCTGCTCGAAAACGCCGAACAGTTCTTTCCTGTCCTGCGAATTCTCAAGGCCGGCAATCGCCTGCAACAATTCCTCGGCGCATTCGTGGTGCAACTGGTGATGCCATAAGCGCAGGCAACGCGGTATCAGGAACAGCAATGTCTGCTTGCGCACCCCTTGCCCTTGTTCGGAAATATCGCCCAGGATGGGCGCCAGGGTTTGGCGCGGGTCGGCATGGGCCAAACCGCCAAGACCGCTGGCCCGCAATCTCGCATGCAGCAAATGGCGCGCGGGGGATGCGCACAGGAACCAGCGCGACGAAGTCAGCGACAGCGTGCGCACCGTGTGCGGATCGTCGAGCGGGGTATAGGAAAATACCAGATCGACCATCTCGTTGGACAAGCGATCAAAATGGTCGAAGTGGTCGAAGCGGTCGATGGCGGCTGGAGCAGCGGCTGGAGCAGCGGCCGGAGTTGCAGCCGGATTCCCGGTCGCTGGCGCGGGGTCTTGGCTGGCATGGGGATACGGCGCGGCCGGCGCGCGCCGCGGTAAACCGGCAGGATGCATGGGACCTCTTGGGAACAGGGGGACTTGGCTCAGTACCCTTTTGTTCCCGGCGGTTCCCGATCACGCCGGAACCGGCTCGCCGTCGATGAATACTTTCAGCTCGCCGCCGGCAAATGGCGTCCAGGCTTCGTTATTGGTGAGCGGTTCGGTGACGATGATGGCGACGCGGTCGTTGGGCGTGGTGACCTGGGAAAAATCGACCGTCATGTCTTCGTCCGACAGGCGCGCCTGCGCGAAGGGATAACGGCGCACGATGTAATGCAGCTTGGTGGCGCAATAGGCGAACAGCGCGGAGCCGTCCGACAGCATCATATTGAAAACACCAAAGGCGGCGATGGCATCGGTCAGCTGGCGCAGCGCGGGGGTGAACTCCGCAAGACCGGGCGGCGTGTCGCCAAAGCGCTTGCGCAACTCCTGCAGCAGGTAGCAAAAGGCGTGTTCGCTGTCGGTCGTGCCCACCGGGCGGAAGGCGCCATCGAGCACCGGGTGAAAATCCTTCAGGTCGCCATTATGGGCGAACACCCAATAACGCCCCCAGAGTTCGCGCACGAACGGATGGCAGTTTTCCAGCGTGACCTGTCCCTGGGTTGCCTTGCGGATATGCGAAATCACATTTTTCGACTTGATCGGGTAGCGCTTGATCAGGTCGGCCACCGGCGAGGCGCTGGCGGCCTGGTAATCGACGAAATGGCGCACTCCCGCGCCTTCGAAGAAGGCGATACCCCAACCATCCTTATGTTCGTCGGTGAGTCCGCCCCGGGTGACGAAACCCGTGAAGCTGAAGACGATATCGGTTGGAACATTGCAGTTCATTCCCAGGAGTTGGCACATGGTGACGATAGGCTGATGACAGGAACAGAAAAGGATGAATCACCTTAGCATGAATGGCGCGCCCGGCGAAGCCCGTGGCGGCAGCCAGGTGCGACAACGCCACAGGGTTTGGCCGGATGACAGGTATTTTTTTTCGAAGGGGGTGATCGGTTCGCCCCAGTCCGATCCGTCGAGGTCGGGATGAGAGTCGATCGTCACTGCTGGCACGCCCATATGGCGCAGTACAAGAGCGCATTCCTCGATGTAAACACCCCAGTTGCTGCGGCACTCGAAATGCCCGCCCAGCGCAACCATGGCCGGAAATATCGGATGCCCATGCCAGCGCCGGCTCAAATGCCGCTTTTTGGGCCAGGGATTGGGATAGAGCAGATAATGCCGCTCCGGATGGATGCCCGCCTCCAGCAGCAGGCACCAGTAGTCCACCAGGTCGGCGCGCACCAGCGTGAAGTTCTCCGGCCGGGGGGCGTTCCAGATCGATTGGCGCGCCAGTCGATCTGCCGATTGGTCGACCCCGATCACGAAGTGATCCGGATGACGCGCGGCCAGATGCAGGGTCGATAGGCCAACCCCGCAGCCGGAATCCAGTATCAAGGGTTTGCCGCTATCCTGCCAAATGGCGATGCTGGCGGAAAAGGCTTGCTGATTGTATTGCGCGATGGGCTTGCAATAACGCGCGTTGAGGTGCCGCTCCAGATTGATGCTCAGAGAGGCGTGTGGGCCGGTTTGGTTGGTGCTGATGGAACGGGAATTGGCGGTCATGGCCACAGTATATCTTTGCCATGGCCATGTCCGCCCACGCTTTCATGAGTCAGTGCAGGGTGAAGGGTTGGCTGATATTGCCCTTGAACTGCCCCAGGAAATCGTCGATTTCTTCCACGCTCGGTTCGGAGGCGATCAAGTCCTCGACATCCTTGCGAAAGGTTTGCGCCAATTCGCCGCCGATGAAAGTTTCCGTACGGAAGGATTTGTCGAGTATCTCAAAGCCGCCGAAGCGCAGAGCTTCGCGGCCATCATCCGCCCCAAATTCCACCACGCTGTATTGCTCGCTGTTGTAGATGAGGTTCATTTGCTATCCCTTTGCAAATAATGCAGGTTGTTCCTGCGTTGTATTCCAAGTGGCGCTGGTCTTGCGAATTTCAAGCCTTGCTAAGGAATGGGTATCTGCCGGGAGTCAGAAGGTTGCACATGGGAACGCAACATTCATGCAGACGATATTGCCACAAAACGCGGATTGCCGCAGGGCAGCGCCAGGCTGCGCGTCGACACGTTTGCAAAGGCTGAAGGGGAGCTTGGGACAACAGCAACGGCTGTTTGCAGGCGGGGAGGCTCCTTGCCTGGCAGGACGCTGGGGAGGAGTAGGAGGGTTGCGGTCTAGCCGCTCTTGCGCGACTGCTTGATCGGTTCGACGCCCAGTTGCTTGAGCTTGCGATACAGATGGGTGCGTTCCAGGCCCGTGCGTTCTGCCACGCGCGTCATGCTCCCGCCTTCGCGCAGCAGATGATGCTCGAAGTAGGCGCGCTCGAAAGCATCGCGCGCTTCGCGCAGGGGCAGTTCGAACGACACCGTAAAACCGTGCTCGATCTGTACCGGCATCATGCTGCCGATGGATTCGCCCATGCCGGCGATGGTCTGCACCGTCTGCGGCGCGTGCCCGCCATTCAGGGCGCTGATGGCGGTGACATTCTTGTCCTGGACGTAGGCGGCGCGCATCGGCTCCTGGGAGCGGGTCAGGGCCTGCTGCACGGCCTTGAGCAATTTTTGCAGCGAGATAGGTTTCTCCAGGAAGTTCAGGGCGCCGATGCGGGTGGCTTCGACCGCGGTGTCTATCGTGGCGTGCCCTGACATCATGATGACGGGCATGGTCAGGACGCCGTCGCGCTGCCACTCCTTCAACAAGGTGACGCCGTCGGTGTCCGGCATCCAGATGTCG
>Ga0182745_1001333_pt1 | contig 24006 bp, 15 predicted proteins | sample eDN3rd30CKraftBY_FD_128523 | JGI IMG/M metagenome (GOLD analysis project Ga0182745, IMG submission 128523) | Enriched backyard soil microbial communities from Emeryville, California, USA - eDNA 3rd pass 30_C Kraft BY (version 2) (version 2) | ecosystem: Environmental > Terrestrial > Soil >... | reverse complement strand
CTCGGCATCGAGACGAAGGGCGGGATCATGACGAAGCTCATCGAGCGCAACACCGCGATCCCGACGAAGCGCTCCGAGACCTTCACCACGGCCGACGACAACCAGCCGTCCGTCGCGATCCAGGTCTTCCAGGGCGAGCGCGAGTTCACCCGGGACAACAAGAACCTCGGCACCTTCGAGCTCCAGGGCATCGCCCCGGCGCCGCGCGGCGTCCCGCAGGTCGAGGTCACCTTCGACATCGACGCGAACGGCATCGTGCACGTCTCGGCGAAGGACAAGGGCACCGGCAAGGAGCAGTCGATGACCATCACGGGCGGCTCGTCTCTCTCCAAGGACGACATCGACCGGATGGTGAAGGAGGGCGAGGAGCACGCCGCCGAGGACAAGCGCCGCCGTGAGGCCGCCGAAGTCCGCAACAGTGCCGAGCAGCTCGTCTACAACGTCGAGAAGCTCATCGCGGACAACGCCGACAAGCTCAGCGACGGCGTCAAGACCGAGATCGAGCAGGATGTCGCCGACCTCAAGGCCGCCCTCGCGGGCAGCGACGAGGACGCGGTCAAGACCGCGTACGACAAGCTCTCGCAGTCTCAGTCGAAGATCGGCGAGGAGATCTACCAGGCGAACCAGTCCGCCGCGGCCTCGGGCGAGCCCGCCGGCGACCAGGGCGACCAGGGCGGTGACCAGGGCGACGACATCGTCGACGCCGAGGTCGTCGAGGACGACAAGTAATCGCAATGGTGGACCAGGAGCACGTGCCCGGCCCCGATGGGCCGGACACCGGACCGATCCCTGAGCGACCGGACACCGGATCGTTCCCTGAGCGACCGGAGGGAGTCGAAGGGCTCGCCGAGGAGGAGGTCATCCCCGTGGACGAGGCGCACGACACGAACGGCACCGACGAGGCCGGACTGAGCGACGAGGACCTCCGGATCCTCGGCGATGCAGAACGCGATCTCGTCGCGGAGATGCGCGAGGACATGCTCCGCGCGCAGGCCGAGCTGGTGAACTTCCGCAATCGCGTCGAACGGGACCGTCAGGTCAACCGTGAGGCGACGATCGCCGAGGTGCTCCGAGCGCTCCTGCCCGCCCTCGACGACCTCGACCGTGCCGAGGCGCATGGCGATGCCGCCGAGGGCACCCCGCTCGGACTCATCACGACGAAGCTGCGGACCGCGTTCGAGCGTCTCGGCCTGACCCGCTTCGGCGAGGTCGGCGAGGCGTTCGACCCGGCGTTCCACGAGGCGATGTTCCAGCAGCCCACCCCGGGCGCCGATTCGGAGACCATCCTCGACGTGATCGAGCGAGGCTACCGATTCGGCGACCGCGTCGTCCGCGCGGCCAAGGTGGCCGTCGCGGTGCCTGAGCGCGACTGAGGCGCCGATGGCGAGCCAGGACTGGTTCGAGCGGGACTTCTACGCGGCGCTCGGCGTCGCGAAGGACGTCTCCGACGCCGAGCTGAAGAAGGTCTACCGGAAGCTCGCGCGGAAGTATCACCCCGACTCCAACGCGGGCGATGCGGCGGCCGAGGCGAAGTTCAAGGAGATCAGCGAGGCGTACGCGGTGCTCTCGGACCCGGAGCAGCGCAAGGAGTATGACCAGATGCGCGCGCTCGGCGCCGGGGGAGCACGATTCTCCCCGGGCGCCGGCGGCGACTTCGAGGACCTGCTCGGCGGGATGTTCGGCGGACGCGGCGGCTTCCAGCAGGGCGGTTTCCAGGGCGGCGGCTACGAGGACATCCTCGGCGGTCTGTTCGGCGGCGGCGGTCGTGGCCGTGCGCCGCGGGGGCCGATGAAGGGGCGCGACCAGCACGCCTCGGTCGCGCTCGACTTCGCGACCGCGGTCAAGGGCGACACGATGACGCTCCAGACCGGAGACGGCCGCTCGGTCAAGGTCCGCATCCCTGCCGGCGTCGCCGACAAGCAGAAGATCAAGCTGCGCGGCAAGGGCGAGGCGAGCCCGAACGGCGGCGAGCCCGGCGACCTCATCCTCGAGGTCACCGTGCGCCCGCACCCCGTCTTCACGCGAGACGGCCTCAACCTGCGCGTCGTACTGCCCGTGACGTTCGTCGAGGCGACGCTCGGCGCGACGGTCCAGGTGCCGACCCTCGGCGGCGACCCCGTCAAGGTCAAGGTGCCGGCCGGCACCCCGAGCGGCCGCGTCCTGCGCGTCAAGGGCAAGGGCGTCGCATCGCCGAAGGGGCAGGGCGACCTGCTCGTCGAGGTGCAGGTCGTCGTGCCCGATCGGATCGACGGCGACGCGAAGGAAGCCCTCGAGGCGTTCGCCGCCGCGATGCCGGCCGGCGACCCGCGCGAGGACCTCTATCTCAAGGCGCGGCTGTGATGGACGAGTACTCGCCCGTCTTCCCCATCCAGGCCGCGGCCGACCTCGCGGGCATGCACCCGCAGACGCTGCGTCAGTACGACCGGCTCGGGCTCGTGTCTCCGACGCGCACGCCCGGTCAGTCGCGCCGCTACTCGCTCCGGGACGTCGCCCGTCTTAAGGAGGTCGCGCGGCTGTCCGGCGAGGGCCTCAACCTCGAGGGCATCCGCCGGATCCTCGACCTCGAGAATCAGGTGCTCGCGCTCGCGCAGCGCGTGCGGGAGCTCGAGGCGGCGCTCGCCGACGAGCTCCTCAACCGCCCGGGCCGCCGCGTCTTCGCCGCCGGCTCGGAGGGCGAGGTCGTGACGGTGCGCTCCGGCACGCGCATCAAGCGATCGCACGCCGTCGTCCTGTGGAGCCCACGCGGCAAGTAGTCGGGCCTCAGACCTCGATGACCTCGATGAGGTTCTCGAGCCCCGCGAAGCCCGTGCGGTCGCGGGTGACGACCGTGAGGTCGTGCGCGAGCGCGGTCGCGGCGATGCGACGGTCCATGCGATGCGAGGTGACATCCTTGCGTTGGGCCGCGAGTTGTCGCAGAACGCGATCGTAGGCGTGCACGCACGCGTCGTCGAACGGGATGCCGGGACCGAAGTCATCGCGCTGGCGTTCATAGCGGAGCGAGCGCGCCTTGTAGTCCTCGAGATCGCGCGTCTTGTGCAGGCCGAGCAGGATCTCGGTCCAGGTGAGCGCGCTGACCGTGATCATGGTGGCCGCCGAGAGATCGGGAGTCGGCTCGTCAGGGCTGTGGAGCGCGATCACGATGTTCGTGTCGGCGAGGACGTTCATTGCTGCTGCTCCCGCTGCCGCCGGCGGATCTCCTCGCGCTCGAACACATCCGGCTCGGCGTCCTCCGCGGCCCGATCTGCCTTGATCTCCTCCCACCAGGAGTCGTCGGCGAGTGGCGTGGCGTCGAGGATCTGCTTGAAGCGCTCCCAGGTCACGAACCGGATGGGGTTCGCCGGCACGAGTCGCCCGATGACCTTCCGGTGCCGGGTGATCTCGAACTCCTCCCCGCGCTCGAGTGCGTCGAGCGCGGCGGTCGGGTTCTGCCGGAGCTGCCCGACGGAGATCGTCTTCACACGAGCCAGCGTAGCAAATGTAGACAAAAATCTAGATAAAGCGGAGTATGGCGTTCTGGCGACGAATTGGGTAAACTTGAGCCACACGTACTCAAGTTTGGAGAGAGACCAGCAATATGGCGAACATGCAGGGCGCGCCCTCGACTGAGGAGGATGCCAAGACGGCGCTCGAGCAGTACGGCGTGAACCTCACCGAGATCGCGCGCAGCGGCAAGCTCGACCCGGTCATCGGACGCGACGCGGAGATCCGGCGCGTATCCCAGGTGCTCACGCGCCGGACGAAGAACAACCCCGTGCTCATCGGCGAGCCCGGCGTCGGCAAGACGGCCGTCGTCGAAGGCCTCGCCCAGCGCATCGTCGCGGGCGACGTCGCCGACTCGCTCAAGGACAAGGAGCTCATCTCGCTCGACCTCGCGGCGCTCGTCGCGGGCGCGAAGTATCGGGGTGAGTTCGAGGAGCGGCTCAAGGCCGTCCTCAAGGAGATCAACGAGTCGGATGGGCGCATCATCACGTTCATCGACGAGCTGCACACGCTCATGGGCGCCGGCGGCGGGGACGGCTCGGTGGCTGCATCGAACATGCTCAAGCCCATGCTCGCCCGCGGCGAGCTCCGGCTGATCGGCGCGACGACGCTCGACGAGTACCGGCAGTACATCGAGAAGGACGCGGCGCTCGAGCGCCGGTTCCAGCAGGTCTACGTCGGCGAGCCGAGCGTCGAGGACACCATCGCGATCCTGCGCGGACTCAAGGAGCGCTACGAGGCGCATCACAAGGTCGCGATCGCCGACTCCGCGCTCGTCGCCGCGGCGACGCTCTCCAACCGCTACATCTCGGGCCGCAAGCTCCCGGACAAGGCGATCGACCTCATCGACGAGGCGGCCTCCCGCCTCAAGATGGAGATCGACTCCTCGCCGATGGAGATCGATCAGCTCAAGCGCGCGGTCGACCGGCTGCGCATCGAGGAGCTCGCGCTCAAGAGGGAGAAGGACGACGCCTCCAAGGAGCGGCTCGCGGCCCTGCGCGCCGACCTCGCCGAGCGCACGGCAGAACTCGATGTGCTCGAGGCCCGGTGGAACGCCGAGAAGGCGTCGCTGCACGGCGTCGGCGACCTCAAGACACGCCTCAACGACGCCCGCATCGAGCTCGACCGCGCCATGCGCGAGGGCGACTACACGAAGGCGTCGAAGCTCAACTACGAGGTCATCCCCGGCATCGAGCAGCAGCTCGCGGCGGCCGAGCAGTCCGCCCCCGTCGAGGACGCGCCGCGCATGGTCGGCGATCAGGTGACGGAAGACGACGTCGCCTCCGTCGTCGCGCAGTGGACCGGCGTCCCGGTCGACAAGCTCACCCAGGGCGAGACCGAGAAGCTGGTCGGCCTCGAGGCCGAGCTCGGCAAGCGCGTCATCGGGCAGCGGGACGCGGTCCGTGCCGTCTCGGAGGCAGTCCGTCGCACCCGTGCCGGGATCTCCGACCCTGATCGGCCCACCGGTTCGTTCCTCTTCCTCGGCCCGACCGGCGTCGGCAAGACCGAGCTCGCGAAGGCGCTCGCGGAGTACCTGTTCGACGACGAGAAGGCGCTCGTGCGCATCGACATGTCCGAGTACGGCGAGAAGTTCTCCGTCTCGCGACTCGTCGGAGCCCCTCCCGGCTACGTCGGCTACGAGCAGGGCGGCCAGCTCACCGAGGCGGTCCGCCGGCGTCCCTACTCGGTCATCCTGCTCGACGAGGTCGAGAAGGCCCACCCCGAGGTCTTCGACGTCCTGCTGCAGGTGCTCGACGACGGCCGCCTCACCGACGGCCAGGGCCGCACGGTCGACTTCCGCAACACGATCCTGATCCTCACCTCCAACCTCGGCTCGACGTACCTCGTCGACCAGGAGCTGCCGTGGTCGGAGCGGGAGAACGCGGTGCTCGAGCTCGTGCGCAAGGCGTTCAAGCCCGAGTTCGTCAACCGGCTCGACGACATCGTCATCTTCTCGCCGCTGTCGCGCGAGGAGCTCGGCCAGATCGTCTCGCTCTACGTCGACCGCCTCGAGCGTCGGCTCGGGCAGCGGCGTCTGCAGCTCGCGGTCACCCCCGAGGCGCGGGCGTGGCTCGCCGACCGCGGCTACGACCCGATCTACGGGGCGCGGCCGCTGCGCCGACTCATGCAGCGCCAGATCGACGACGCGCTCGCGAAGGCGCTGCTGACCGGCGAGGTGCGCGACGGGGACACGGTCCGCGTCGACGTGGCACCGGACGGCGAGGCGCTCGCGGTCTCCCGCGGCTGAGTCCGCGGTGGGGGCGCCCTTCGACTCGCTACGCTCGCTCAGGGACCGGCACCGGCATCCCGGCTCGGTCCCCGAGCGAGCGGAGCCGAGCTTTCGGTCCCCGAGCGAGCGGGGCCCGCGTTACCGGTCCCTGAGCGAGCCCGTAGGGCGAGTCGCGGGTCCCTGAGCGAGTCGCAGACGAGTCGAAGGCGGACATGACGCACATCTCCATCGGGCTCGCGGGAGCGACGCCGGCGGAGACCGTCCGCGCCGTCGCCCGAGCGGCCGAGCATGCCGGTCTCCACGCCCTGTGGCTCAACGAGACGCCGGGCGTCGACGCGCTCGCGGCGCTGGCCGAGGCCGCCGCCGTGACGGACCGGCTGCGTCTCGGCGTCGGCGTCATCCCGCTCGACCGCTCGCCCGCGGACTCGATCGTCGAGCGCGTCGAGCGCGCGGGACTCCCGCTCGACCGACTCGTGCTCGGCGTCGGCTCGGGCGGCGCACCGCATGCCGCCGCGGTCGTCGAGGCGGGTGTCCGCGCGCTGCGCGGCCTCGTCGACGCGCCGATCGTCGTCGGGGGACTCGGGCCGCGCGTGCGTCGCGTCGGCGCGGAGCTCGCCGACGGCGTTCTGCTCAACTGGCTGCCGCCGTCGACCGCCGTCGAAGCCCGGGACGAGGCGGTCTCGCAGGCCGAGCGCGCCGGACGCCCGCGCCCGCTCGTCGCCCTCTATGCCCGGACCGCGGTCGATGCCGCGGCGCATCCCGCGCTCGTCGCCGAGGCCGAGCGCTATGCGGCGTTCCCCGGCTACGCCGCGAACTTCGCCCGCATCGGCCGGGGTCCCCTCGACGGCTCGATCCTCGCGACCGACGGCGCGAGCCTCCGCGCACGGATCGCCGACTACGCCGGGGCGGTCGACGAGCTCGTGCTCCGCGCCATCACCCTCGGCAACGCGCCGGACGAGATCCGCCGGATCATCGACGCCGTGCAATGAGCGTGCGCGTTCGTCGGGTGTGAGCGCCGAGTTCGACATCCACACCCGACAAACGTGCACATCCGCCGCGCGCGGCGATGACCGCTAGCGTCCGAACGCGCGCTCGACCGACTGCCGGATGATCGGCGCGAGCGTCGAGACCCACGTCGCCGTGAGATGGTCCTTGTCCCGGTAGACGTTCGCTCCCGCGATGACCGGCTGGCACTCGTCCTCCGGGCAGTAGAACGCGGTGAGGTCGATCATCGTCGCGAGCTCGAGCTCGAGATCGGCGGCGGCGACCGCGATCGGGTCCGGGTCGGCGAGCGCCTCGTCGCGGGCGATCGTGCAGCCGGCGGCGTCGCCGACCTGGCGGAGGCACTTGTTCGGGTCCTCGGGCCACGACGGGTTGTCGACGATCGCGACGATCGGCGCACCGGCCGCCGTCCATGCCGTGACGAGGCCGACCGCGGCCGCCTCGGAGCCGCCCTGATAGGCCGTATCCGCGAAGCCGGTCGTCACGATCGCGTCGAACGGCTCGCCGCTCGCGAGCTCGTCGCCGAGACGCTGCTGGAACTCCGCGCAGCCCGCGCCGAACACCCCGCCCTCGGCGAGCGGCGTCGCGTTCCAGGGGCAGGCGCCCTTCAGGTAGGTCGTGAGCGCCCAGCCCTGGACTTGCGCGAGCGCGATCATCGTGTCGAGGTACTGGTAGGCGTGGCTGTCGCCGATGAGCGCGACGCGCAGCGCCTCCGGATCCGTCGAGCCGAACTCGCAGGGGCGCAGCGTCGCGTCGTTGAGCTGCGAGAGGCACTCGGGGTGGTCGGGCGAGTCCGCGCCGGCGAAGCCCCAGCTCGGCGTCACGGTCCCCTCGAGCGCCGGGTTCTCGCAGTCCTCGATGAATGACGCAGCGCCGAAGCACTCGGGCGGCGCCGCCTGGACCGCCGCGAGCTCGGCCGCCTCCGCGCGGTACTGCGGGTCGCGCACGAGCCAGAGTCCACCGACCGCGAGGGCGCCGGCAGCCATGAGCGCGACCGACGCGATGGCGGTGCGGCGCGCGCGATGCTGCGTGAGGAACCGCCAGCCGCGCGCGGGGTCCTCGACGAATCGCTTCGTCAGCCAGGCGAGCAGGATCGAGACGACGAGGAGGATGACGCGGTTCCACCACTCGAGCGGCCAGCCCGGGATGAACGGCGCGACGACGATGAGCGGCCAGTGCCAGAGGTAGAGCGAATAGGAGATGTCGCCGAGGAAGCGCAGCGGCCTGATCGACAGGACCCGACCCGGCAGGTACCAGCCGTCGGAGCGTCGCGCGGCGATCGCGAGGGCGGTGCCGGCGACGGGGATGATCGCGATCCAGCCGGGGAACGGGGTCTGCCGGTCGAAGAACCACCCCGCGCCGACCACGAGGAGCACGCCGCCCCAGCCGACGATCGCCGACAGCCAGCGTGCGTTGGGCCGGATGGCGGGCAGCAGCGCGACGAGGGCGCCGACCGCGAACTCCCACATCCGCGTGTAGGTCGTGAAGTAGGCGGGCGGGCCGAGCAGCTGCGTGAACGCGATGCTCGCGGCGTAGCTCGCGATCGCGACGGCGACGACCATCCACAGGACCGCGCGGATCCGGCGCGGCGATCCGTCCCGTCCCCGCAGCGTGCGGGTCGCGAGCCACGCGGCGAGCAGCAGCAGGAGCGGCCAGATGACGTAGAACTGCTCCTCGAGCGACAGCGACCAGTAGTGCTGCGCGATCGACTCGTGGCCGCCCGCGAGGTAGTCCGTCGAGGAGGCGACGAGCGCCCAGTTCTCGACGTAGAACGTCGATGCGAGCAGCTCGCGCACGTTCGTCGGCAGCGACGAGATCGGCATCAGGGTGAGGCAGAGCAGCGCCGAGACGATGATGACGAGGATCGAGGCCGGCAGCAGTCGGCGGGCGCGCTTCGCCCAGAACGTGCCGAGCCGGACGCGCCCCGTCGAGGAGATCTCGCGGACGAGCTGCCCCGTGATGAGGAAGCCGGAGATGACGAAGAAGACGTCGACGCCGATGTAGCCGCCGGTCAGTCGGCCCGGCCAGATGTGGAAGACGACGACGAGCAGTACTGCGATGGCACGCAGGCCCTGGATGTGCGGCTCGAAGTGGTCGGGCCGCCTGGTCGTCACCTAAGCGAGGGTACCCGCCTCGTTCTGGCGTGCTCAGAACACCATCGGCCGGTCGGCGTCCTCGTCCTCGAGATCGAGGTCGACGGCGACGGGCACATGGTCGCTCGGGGCCTCGCCCTTGCGCTCCTCGCGATGGATCGAGGCGTCGGTGACGGCGTCGGCGAACGCCCGCGAGCCGAGGATGAAGTCGATGCGCAGGCCCTCGTCGCGCGGGAAGCGCAGCTGCTGGTAGTCCCAGTAGGTGTAGCCGGTCGGGATGATCGGACGGACGACGTCGATGAGGCCCGCGTCGATGAGTGCGGAGAACGCGGTGCGCTCCGGCTCCGAGACGTGCGTCGACTTCCCCGGCACGATCGTCGGGTCGCCGTTGTCGGCATCGGTCGGCGCGATGTTGAAGTCGCCGGTGAGCGCGAGCGGCAGGTCCGGCTGGGCGGCGAGCCAGGCCGCCGCGGAGTCGCGCAGGGCCGCGAGCCACTCGAGCTTGTACAAGTAGTGGGGATCGTCGAGCGTCCGGCCGTTCGGGACGTAGAGGCTCCACAGTCGGACGCCGTCGCCGACGGTCGCGCCGATGGCGCGCGCCTCGAGCGGCTGGTCGGGTCCCTCCAGGCCCTTGGCGAAGCCGGGCATGCCGTCGAACGCGGTCGCGACGTCGCCGATCCCGACCCGGCTCGCGATCGCGACGCCGTTCCACTGGTTCAGGCCATGCACGGCGACCTCGTACCCGGCGTTCTCGAATGCCTCATGCGGGAACTGGTCGTCACGGCACTTGATCTCCTGCATCGCGAGCGCGTCGACGTCGGCGCGCACGAGCCAGTCGACGATGCGCCCGACGCGGGTGCGGACGGAGTTGACGTTCCAGGTCGCGATGCGCATAGACCTACGCTACTTATGTGAGCGACCGGGACGATCTCATCGAGTTCATCAAGCGCGAGGCCGTGTTCCACGGCGACTTCACGCTGACCAGCGGGAAGCGGGCGACCTACTACGTCGACCTGCGCCGCGTCTCCCTCGACCACCGTGTCGCGCCGCTCATCGGCCGCGTCATGCTCGACCTCATCCGCGACATCCCCGACATCGCCGCGGTCGGCGGGCTGACGATGGGCGCCGACCCGATCGCCTCGGCGGTGCTCCACCAGGCGGCGGCGCAGGGCGTCGCGCTCGACGCCTTCGTCGTACGCAAGGAGCCGAAGGACCACGGCCGCGGCAAGCAGGTCGAGGGCCCCGACGTCGCGGGCAGGCGCGTCGTCGTGCTCGAGGACACCTCGACGACGGGCGGCTCGCCCCTCAAGGCGGCCGAGGCGCTCGAGCGCGCGGGGGCGACGGTCGTCGCCGTCGCGACGGTCGTCGACCGCTCGACCGGCGCCGCGGACGTCATCCGCGCCGCCGGCTACGAGTACCGCTCGGCGATCGCCCTCGCCGACCTCGGCCTCGACCCGCAGTAGGCGTGGACGACGAGCAGCACGCGGTCGGCGTCGGTCCATGGGAGGGGCCGTGGCCCGAGGACTCGCGCTACGACCGGGAGCTGCTCGAGCACGGCGATCGACGTAACGTCGTCGATCGCTACCGATACTGGAGCGTCGACGCGATCGTCGCTGACCTCGACGCCCATCGGCACCCGTTCCATGTCGCGATCGAGAACTGGCAGCACGACCTCAACATCGGCTCGATCGTCCGCACGGCGAACGCATTCCTCGCCGAGTCGGTGCGCATCGTCGGCCGGCGCCGCTGGAATCGCCGCGGCGCGATGGTGACCGACCGCTACCAGCACGTCGGGCACCACGACTCGATCGCCGACCTCGTCGCGTGGGCGCGGGAGCAGGCGCTCCCGATCGTGGCGATCGACAACCTGCCCGGCTCGGTTCCGGTGGAGCTCGCGCCGATCCCGGAGCGGTGCGTGCTGCTCTTCGGCCAGGAGGGGCCGGGCCTGACGCGCGAGGCCCTCGCGGCGGCCGACCTCGCCGTCGAGATCCGCCAGTTCGGCTCCACCCGCTCCATCAATGCCGCGGCTGCGGCCGCAATCGTCATGCACGAGTGGATTCGCCGGCATCGATGACGCAACAGGGTGATAGATAGGGTGATTTATCGCACCCCGACTGAGCGGGCCCACCCGACGGCCCAGCAGACTGGATCAGTCCCGCGAAATTGTCGAGCAAACCCGTAGAGCCAGTCCACCGACCGAGGAACAACTGATAACCCGATGAGTCCTGCCGCGAGCGCGCTCCCCGACGAGCTCGCCGCCGCTGTCGCGCGCGGCGATGTCGACCGAATCGGCGGCGTCGTGAACGCGAATCTCTGGGTCCTCGTCCAGTCGCACTGGGCCCTGCTCAAGAGCGCGCTCGATCTGCTGCCCGAGGACTTCCTCGAGGCCAACCCGACGCTCGCACTCGTCAAGGGGTTCGGATCCTCCGTCTTCCTGGAGGGCGGCGGGGTCAACGAGCGGGCGACGACGATGATGCAGAGCGGCGACGGGACCGGGATGCCCGACCAGGTGCTCGACGCGATCCTGCTGCAGGAGATGCTCGGGCACCGGTTGCGGGGCGACTTCGCCGCGGCCAAGGACGTGGGCAGTCGGCTCCGGACCCGCGTCGAGCGCGTCGACGAGCACGGTCGGCGCCCGATCCATGACATGGTCGCGTTCTACCTCCTCCACGTCGGCATCACCGAGGCGCTCGCCGGCGATCTCGAGCAGTCGCTACGGGACTTCGCAAACGTCCGGAGCCTGCGCGCGAAGACCGGCAACGAGTTGGCGGAGTACGACGCCGCGCTCAAGAGCGCCCTCGTCCACGCGGCCCTCGGTCGCCTGGTCGAGGCGGAGCGGTCGCTGCGCCGAGCCGGCACGCCGCCCGAGCTCAGCGAGCCCTTCGCATCCCAGATCGCCGCGACCGAGACCGCCGCTCGCGCGCTCATCGCGGTCGATCGGCTCGGCCCCGACGCGCCGGAGCTCGTCCGCAGCGCCCTTGAGCAGAACGCGGATGCGGAGATGTGGCCGTTCGCACTGCTCGCCTCCACCCGCTGGGCGATCGTGACGGGCGACCTCGTCGGTGCGATCGACGAGGTCGATCAGGTCGCCGCTTCGAGGCACGCCCCCCCTGAGTCGCTGCTCGGCCTCGTCGTCGCGACGACGCGGGCGCAGGCGCTCGCGATCATGGGCGAGTTCGGCGCCGCACTGCGCGCCCTCGAGAGCGAGGGGGTGGGCGAGGGGCCCGCCCCGACGGTCGTCCGGACCCGTGTGGCGCTCTACACGGAGGGACCGGAGGCGGCGCTCGTCGCCGCTCGGCAGCTCGTCGTGCGCCCCGGGCTCGGTCCTTCGGCGCGCGCCGAGACGATGCTCCTCGCGGCCTGGGCGCAGGTGAGGCTCCTGGGAGCGCCGGACGGCGCGACGGCGGGGCCGCTCGGGGCGCTCGTCGCCCGCGAGGGTCTCTGGCGCGTCCTGCAGCTCGTCCCCGAGCGAGTCGTGGCGGCCCTGCCCGGACTCGAGCAGGCGCCGGCGTTCGAACGCCGGCTCGCGCATCACGATCCGTCGACGAGCGTCCGGCTCACGGCGAACGAGCTCGAGGTCCTGGAGCTGCTCGCCGGTCCCGACTCGCTCCCGACGATCGCACGACGTCGATTCGTGAGCCCCAACACCATCAAGACCCAGGTCGCATCCATCTATCGGGGCCTCGGCGTCCACGGTCGCCGCGAAGCGGTCGCGGAGGCGACGAGGCGCGGAATCCTCGGGCACTCCGAGACCTGAGCCGCGGCTTCATCCCCCTAACTGGGGCGGGGTGAAGAGCGGGGTGAAGAATGCCGCTTTGGTCAGACCCCGGCCGAAAGCTTTGGTTTCCTGGACTCAGGCGCGTCTCACCCGAAGAGACGCCGACGGCGGGGGCCGCGACCCGAGCACGCTCGGGCGTGTGCCCGCGCGCTCATGTCGAGGGACCAACGACGGGGAATGATTCATGCAGGGATTTCGTGCGGCCGGAGCACGTCGTCGGGGACGTCACGCGAAGCCGTCCGCTCGGTCGCCGTTCTTCCGCCTGATCGCCGGTGTCCTCGTCGCGCTCCTCGGGATCGGCACCCTGTCGACCGCCGCGGCCGCCGATGACGATCCGACCTCGGTTCTCGGCCTGACGAAGAGCCTCGCCCCCTCCACGGTCCTGCCGCTCGTGCCCGGTGGCACGGTCAACTACCGGGTCGAGCTCGTCTGCAGCAACCTCGAGCCGACCGGATGCCTGAACGCCGCGCTCACCGACGTGGTGCCGGCGCCCCTGGTCCTCAACCTCATGAGCCTCTCTGTCTCCGGCTCGACGTTCACCAACACCTCGTCCGGCAATACGATCCAGCTGGGCTTCACCCAGCCGGTCTTCGGCGGGGTCGGGCTCGACGACGGGTCGAGCGTCGTCGTCACCTATTCGGCGACCCTGCCGTCGAACGTCTCCGGCGACTGGAACGGCGTCGATCTCGTGAACACCGCGGTGTTCACCGCTGCGAACGCCGTGAACAGCGGCCTGTCCCGGGCCGCCGTCGTCACCCCGATCGTGCCGCTGACGCTCGTGCCCGGCATCACGAAGTCATTCGACCCCACCTCCACGCCGGCGGTCCCCGGTGCACCGGTCGGACTCACCATCACCACCTGGAACGCCTCCAATCAGTCGGTGGACGAGCTCACCATCCAGGATCCGAAGGATGGCTCACCGAATCCCTTCCAGGACACCCTGCAGATTGTGGGCATCAGCCAGCTGACGCCGCCGACCGGTGCCGACCGGGTGGCGGTCCAGTGGCTCGATGCCGTCTCCGGGCTCTGGCAGCCCGCGAGTCCCGTCGCACAGCCGATCCCGGGCGATCCCGACGACCTGCTGATCGGCGCCCCGGCGTCCGCCGACATCCTCGGGGTGCGGCTCGCCTTCCGCAGCAGCACGGGGACCATCCCCGTGACCGCGCCCGGCGGCGAGGCCTCGATCGTGTTCGACACCGTGATCCGTACGGGTGTCACCGCGGGGCCGAGCGGCACGACGGTCGAGAACACCGCGACCGCCCAGGCGACCAAGGATCTGGCGGACTCGGGACCGGTCGACGCCCCCGCCACGCTCACCCTTCAGCAGGCGGTGCTGGGTCCGCTCCTCACGAAGAGCTTCGACGACCACAAGCTGGTGCCGGGCGAGAGCACGACCGCCAGCCTGGAGGCGGGCAATGGCGACTATCCGATCATCCGCATGGACGTCACCGAGCCGGCGGCGCCCAACAAGAACCTGCTCGAGCAGGGCTTGCGCTTCGACGGCTTCGTCGACGCGGATGTGGAGTGGCCCGCCGGCGCGACGGACGCGGTGTTCACCTACTTCTACGACGACGGCAACGGGACGCCGGTCCCGCTCACCGCGCCGGCCGCGTTCCCCGCGCCCGAGCTCGGGCGCGCGGTCACCGGATTCACGGTGCGCTACAACGGGGCGATGCCGCCCCGCGCGTATGCGGCCATCCCGTTCACTGTGACCGCGCTCCCGGTCGTCGGACTCCTCGACATCACCGAGACGAACGTCGCCTGGGCCGAGCTCGAGCGCGGCGACGGCCTCACCGCGAGCGTCACCGCCGACGACGACCTGACTCGCACGCCCGCGCGCGTGAACACCACCATCGACAAGCAGATCGTCCCCGGCGACATCTGGTCGGTGCCGGGCTCGAGCGCGGTGATCCTCACAGAGGCGAAGGTCAATCGGCGCGACGACGTCCCCGACTCGACCGTCGGCGCGCAGGTGCTGAAGATCTCGGATCCGGCGGCGCCATCCGGCACGATCGACGGATTCTGGGACCGATTCGACCTGCAGGCCATCGCCCCGACCGCCGTCCCGGCGAACGCGACGGTGACGGCCAACTGGTGGAACGCGGCGACGCAGACCTGGGAACCGCTGCCGGGCGCGACCGCGGTCGGCCCCGTGTCCGGGTGGACCTACTCGATCCCCACGGGGATCCGCAGCGACCCCGACTTCGGCGGCATCCAGCTCGTCTTCGAGCCGACCGCGCCCGGCACCCTGCTCCAGCCCGGCTTCACCGTCGCGCCGTACTTCCAGGTTGCGCTGCGCAGCGATCTGCGCAGCGCGCCCGGCACGCCGGCGGTTGACCCGACCGGGGCGACCCCCGTGCCGGTGCCGAACATCGCCCAGGCCAGGGTCGAGAACGACAACGCGGACCCGATCTTCGCGATCGATGACGACCCGGCGCAGATCATCGTCAACCCGACCGACGGCCCCGGACCCGGCCCCGGACCCGGCTCGCCGCTCGCCGACAAGGAGTGGATCGACCCGGCCGGCGACCCGTCGCAGATCCAGGCCCGCACGGCGAACGATGCGATCGCCCGACTGCTGTGGACGACGTCGGGGCTGCCGCTCGATCGCGCTGTCGTCACGGACCCCGCTCCGGCCACCGCGACCTCGACCGGCCTCCCCGCGGTCGAGAACACGGTGTTCGATGCCTTCGACCTCGTGTCGATCGCCCCGATCGACAGCTCGACCGACCCGTCGATGAGGTTCGACGCGGTCACCGGGGTGCTCTACTTCAGCGCGAGCACCGACATGTGGGTCGAGATCACCAGCACGGTCTGCTCGCCCGCGAGCGCCTGCGACGGCCAGTTCCCCGGCTACACGCTCACGCCGACCCAGAAGGCGGACGCGCGCGGCGTGCGACTCGTCTTCGAGGAGAGCCCGACGCGTGCGTCACGGATCACGAGCCCGCTCGACCCGGCGGTCGGCAGCGGCGTCGCCAGGTCGGCCGGCTTCCGGCCCATCGATCTCACCTTCGAGATCCGCGACGAGAAGCGATCGAACGGCGACGCCGTCACCGGTCGGGCGAGCTATAACGCCGGACTCGCGCTCGTGGACAACACGGTCCGAGTGGACGGTTGGATCGACACCACCTCGTACAGCACCGTCGCGGACGACGACATCATGATCCTGGACGTCCCGCTCAACGTCACCGTGACCAAGGAGTGGGACCAGACGCAGCTCGGTCTGCCGCCGGTCGGGTCCGACGCCGATCGGTATCCGCTGTCGACGGCGACCATCGTCGCGACGAACGAGACCGCGGCCCGGGTGAACACCCTGGAGCTGACCGATCCGAATCCCACCCTGCCCTCGGCCGACTCGGCGTTCGAGTACCTGAACCTGTACCAGATCATCGGCGTGACCGTTCCGATCGGCACCACCTCGTCCGAGGTCGTCATCACCTACGCCGCCGACCCGCTGAACCCGGTCTCGTACACGATCGCCGCCGCGCAGCTACTCTCGCCGGCGACCCTCGCGGACGCCACCGCCATCACGGTTCGTCACGACGGTCGGATCGAGGAGGGCGCGAGTACCGAGCTGCGGTATCTCGCCCAGCTGCGCGCGGAGACGCGCACCAGCCACACCCTGCTCACCACCGGGCTCGCTCCGGACAACACGGTCCGGGCCTGGGTCCGAGACCCCGGCGGCACGGCCCTTCAGGGCGGCGTCGTGCTCGACGACGACGACGCGCACATCAACATCGTGACGCCGACCTACAGCGTCAACGCCTTCAAGACCATCACCCCCGAGTACCGCTACCAGGAGCAGCTGCAGCGCAACGTCACGGTCGAGCTCTCCGGCCAGCCGGCGGGCACGGTCCGTACGCTCGAGATGACCTATACGGACGCGGATCCACGATTCTGGAATGCCTACGACTTCACCGGCTTCCTGCCGACGACCCTGGTCGCGCCGATCACCCGGGTCGAGGTCGAGGCGCTCGTCGGGGTCGACTACGCCTACGACTCCATCCTCGACGTCATTGAGGTCACCTGTGCCGGGGACACCGACCTGGCAGCCTGCTGGCAGCCGGTGGACACGAAGACCGGCACGCCGGGCTCGTCCGTGACCCTAGTCCTCGGCTCGATCGATCCCGCGGACATCCGAGGCCTGCGGTACACGATCGACCGCGCCGACGGCGCCAACTGGGAGCGGCCGTACAACGCCCGTCAGCCCGTGCGATTCACGGCCGACCGTCGCGTCAACCTACTGATCGGACCGAGCGGGGCGAACGTCGACCCGGTCCCCTCGACCCAGCCCTACATCCCCCCCACGGAGAACGCCCCGGAGGAGACTGTGCTCGGCCGGACCACGAACGAGCTCGTGGTCGAGGGCGTGGGCGGCTGGCCCAGGCAGATCACGCCGACCCCGCTCGAGTGGCGCGAGACGGCGGACGCCGACGATTACACCGACCTCCTCCACCGGCAGAACGCCGTGCGGATCGTCAAGAATCCGGCGGGCGATGTCTCCCCGGGCACCACCATCCCGTTCCAGATCGAGGTCGCGAACACCGGCGACTGGGACATGACCGGGCTGGAGATCGTCGACACCATCGAGACCGACGGCAGCGGTGCCCGACTCGTGATCCCGACGACCGTCCCTGGCGACCCGGCCATCTTCACCTACCAGCTGAGGAACGGCAGCGGTGTGGTCCAGCCGGCGCCCGCCTTCACGGCGACCCCGAGCGTCCCGCTGGCGACGATCACGTTCGAGCCGGTCAGTCCGACGTTCACGCTGCCATCCGGCTGGTCGCTGACGATCACCGCCAATCTCGAGGTGCGCGCGGACATCCCGGCGAACGAGAACATCGGCAACGCCGCCGTCGTCACGACCGACCGGGTCTTCGACGCCTGTGTCGGCGCGGTCAACGCGGTCAACCAGCCGGTGGTGAACAACGTCGAGCCCTGCACGACCACGACGACCGTCCACACGGTGGCGGCCTCGCCGCTCCAGATCATCAAGGGCGTGCGCGGCGACGGCGGCGGCGTGCTCGGGTCGACACCCGGCGACGCGAATTACGACGACCTCGGCATCCTCGCCTACCCCGGCGCGCCGAGCACCGCCTATTGCGAGGACCCGAACTGGGACCCGGACGGCACCCCGAGCACCGGGGACGAGTACTACCGGAGCCCATGCGTGCCGATCACTCGGCCGGGCGGCGGCGAGGAGTGGCGCGTCGACGTCAAGAACTCCGGAAACATCCCGAGCACCCGGCTCGCGATGATCGACGTCCTGCCGAGCTACGACGACCGCGGCGTGATCATCGACCAGGCGCGCTCATCGCGCTGGACGCCGACCTTCCTCGGTGACCTCGTCGTCAGCGTCTCGGGCACGACGTATGCGGCGGGCGCTGTCGTGACGGTCGAGTACCTCCCCACCGTGCCGACCACGGTCTGCAACCGCCTCGACATCCTCTCCCAGATGACCGGTCAGCCGGTCACGCCGGCCGACCTGCAGCCCGGTGAGCCGGCGAGCTGCATCACCGAGGTCAACGGCGGCCGTGGATGGCTGACCTACGACGAGGGCACGATGACGCCGGACGACCTCGCTGCGGTCAAGGCGCTGCGGATCGTCGTGACGTATCAGGATGCGGGACCCGCCATCGAAGGCCTGTTACCGGGCGAGACCTTGACGCTCGTGTACCGGAGCCAGACGGCCCCGTACGCCGAGCGAGCCGAGTCGCAGGACCGCGACTCGATCGCGTGGAACTCGATCGCCGGCGGCGCACTGGGCGTCGATCCGGCGAACCCCGCGACTCCGTACCCGAGCCTGATCCGCGAGCCGCGCAAGACTGGCATCGCGATGGCGCTCGGCAAGCTCGAGCTCGCGAAACTGGTCTCGACGCCCGGCGGTTGGCCATTCGGCGCCGTCATGCCGGACGACTACGACTTCACGCTCGAATGCACCTCGGTCGGCGAGGACGTGCCGTTGCGCGGACTCGCACTCGAGGATCTCTCGGAGGTGACCCTCGACGCCGACGGGACGGTGCTGACGATCAACAACGGCGTCGCTTCGCCCGCGCCCGGCAGCACCCCCTGGTCGTACGTCAACCTGCCGCTGTACGCGGACTGCACCATCACTGAGGTGCCCACGCCGACGGCCGTCGTGTCGCTCTCGCCGGCTTCGGCGACCGCGGTCCGCGACTTCTCGACCCGCACCGATGTCGCGAACCCGGCCTGGCCGACCGCGCTCACGCTCCAGAAGGTCACGGCCACGAACACCTACAGCTACACGGGCTTCTCGGTGTCGAAGTCGGTCGACATCGGCCCGGCGGTCGATGAGAGCGGGACGCCGATCGACCGGCCAGGCCCGTACGAGTTCACCGCGACGTGCAGCTTCCTCGGCGCCTCCGCGCTGAGCACGACGTTCTCGCTCGCGGATGGCGACACCTGGAGCTCACCGACGAACATTCCAGCCGGCTCCTCGTGCACTGTCACCGAGACGACGGCGAATGGCGCCGGGAACGCGACGACCGACATCACCCTCACCAACGGCATCACGGATCCGCCCGTGCCGCACCTCGACACGAAGACGGTGGGCTTCGTGCTCGCGCCGGATTCCACGGGCGTGATCGACGTCTCCCTCGCGTTCGAGAACACGTTCGGCGCGGGCCGGCTGCGGATCGACAAGGCCGTGACCGGAGCCGGTTCGGGCGCGTGGGGCAATGCCGACTTCACGGTCGACGTGGTCTGCACGCTCGCCTCGGCAGTGCCCTCGACCGTGTACACGGGCTCGTTCACGCTGTCGAAGACGGTTCCGAGCACCCCGGTCATCACGAACCTCGCGACGGGCGCCAGCTGCGCCGTGAGCGAGTCGGCGGTGGGCGGTGCGAACACGACCTCGGTCTCGCCCACCTCGATCGTGATCACGAACGCGACGGCGACGCCGCAGGTCGTCACCGCGACGAACACCTTCCAGGTCGGCACGGTCCGAGTGACGAAGGTGCTCAGCGGCGCTCCGGCCGCGAGTCTCGCTCCGGCGACCGGCCACACCTACGAGTTCGAGATCACCTGCACGCGCACGGTGAATGGTGTGGCGGAGAGCATCGACGCCGCCATCCCCGGGGGCACCACCCGCACGGTGACCGGGGCGGGCTCCGCCGACTGGACCGGGCTGCCGACGGGCGCCTCCTGCACCGTGTCGGAAACCGATTCCGGCCTCGCGACGAGCACCACGATCTCGCCGACCGGTGGCACGGTCACCGTCGGCAACGGCAACACGCAGACGGTGACGGTGACGAACGTCTTCGGGAACGGCTCCCTGCCGGTCAGCAAGACGGTCACGGGCAGCGCCTCCGCGTTCGCCCCGGCGAGCTTCACGGCGACGGTCAGCTGCACGTGGAACGGCGCCGCGGTGCCGCTGGCGGCCGGTGGGGTCATCACCCTGACGGACGGCAGCACGACGACCGTCAGCGGCGTGCCGATCGGCTCGGTCTGCTCCGTCGCGGAGAACGACCACGGCCAGCAGCTGCCGAACCCGTCCGACCCGCTCACCGTGACGGTGACCGACGGCGGCACCCCGACCGTGACGCTCGGCCTCACGAACCTCTACGAGGTCGCGAGCCTGACGATCACGAAGCAGGTGCAGACGACGTCGAGCCCCGTGCCGACCGGCTTCGCCTTCTCCGCGGTGTGCACCTTCAACGGGGCCGAGGTGCTGAACACGACATTCACGCTCGATGCCACTGAGGTCCAGACCTTCAATGGCCTGCCCGCGCGCTCCGAGTGCACGATCGTCGAGACCGACGACCGCGGCGCCGATGACACCATCGTGTCGGGATCGTCCACGGGTGGCGCCGCGCCGGACCAGGCGACGCGCACGATCGTCTTCGCGAGCCTCACCGCCGACGCGGCCGTCGCTCCCGTCACGCAGAACTCGGCGACCTTCCGCAACACCTACGGGGTCTCCGGGCTCTCGGTGACGAAGGCGCTCGACGGCGCTGCCGCCTACCGCGGCTCGACCGACACCTTCCCCGTGGACGTGTACTGCGACTACGGGGTCGACGTCCTCGTCGACGAGACGGTCAACCTCTCGGCCGCCTCGCCGACCGCGAGCTGGACCTCGGTCGTCCCGGGAGCCGTGTGCACGATCACGGAGACCGACGCGGGCGACGCCGACGTGACGACCATCGCGATCGACGGCGGCGCGGCCACGACGACCACGACGACCACCATCACCGTCGTCGACGGCTCGGTCACCGACATCGACATCACGAACTGGTACCTCACCGGCTCCGTCGCGGTGACCAAGTTCTTCGAGGACGGCGCGGCCGGAGCGAAGTTCGGGACCCGCGACTACCGCGTGGAGCTGGCCTGCACGCTCGGCGGCACTCCGTTCACCGTCCCCGGCGGCGGGATCCGCACGCTGAATGCGACCGACCCCGACACCACGTACACGGGCCTGCCGACCGGCACCGAGTGCGCGCTCGCGGAGCTCGACACCGGCGGCGCGGTCTCCACGCGGATCATCGACGCGACGACCGGCGCGAGCGGTCCCACGCTCGTCGCCCCGGCGACCGCGGGCTGGGCCCTCACGATCGACACGACCGGCGCGCCGCTCGCGACGACCGACTACGCGCAGACGCCGCTCGGCGTCGTCAACCGCTACGAGTTCGCCGAGCTCAGCGCGACGAAGGCGGTCGACACCGGCGGCGCACTGGACGCGAACGGCAACCCGGTCGAGTACGGGCCGTTCGAGGTGACGCTCACCTGCACGCTCGACGGTGTCGCCATCGACGCCCTCGAGTCGGCGACGCAGTCGTTCTTCCACGGCGACACGGTCACCTGGACCGAGCTCGCCGTCGGCGCCGACTGCATCATCGAGGAGACCGATCCGGCCGACGCGGCCTCGGTCGAGCTCGAGGTGACCCAGGGCGCCACCACCGCGCTGCCGGTGACCTCGACCTCGGTGGTGCTCGATCCCCTGAGCGACACCGCCTCGGGCGGCAATGCGATCGCCGTGGCGAACACCTACGAGGCCGTCTCGATCGCGATCGAGAAGCGCATCATGGGCACCGACCAGGGCCGGTCCGCAGGGCCGTTCCCGATGACGTTCGTCTGCACGCTGATCGATGCGAGCCACCCGGCCCCCGGCCTCCTCGTCCGCGACACGACGGGCGACATCGGCGGACCCGCCGCGCTGCGGATCCAAGAGGACGACCTCCCCGCGGGTGCGTCGTGCGTGGTGACGGAGACGGATGCCGGCACCGCGAACGCGACGTCGATCTCCTTCGACGGCGGCCCGGCCGTGCCGAGCACCCGTGGCACCTTCGTGCTGCCGCTCGGACTGACGACCGTCGCCACGATCACCGTGACCAATGTGTTCGATCTCGCGTTGACGGGCTCCGCGGGGACGATGGGCGGCCTGCTCATCGGCCTGACCCTGATGCTCTGGGGCGCGGCCGCGGTCATCGGCATCGCGCTCTGGCGTCGACGACGAGTCACCGCCATCGCCTGAGCGAGGAGCGGGCGCCTGCACCTCGGTAGGATCGAGGTGCAGGCCCCTTCCTGATCGGAGCACCTCGTGCCAGCAGTCGTGATCGTCGGCGCCCAGTGGGGCGACGAGGGCAAGGGCAAGGCCACCGACCTCATCTCGAGCCGCATCGAGTACGTCGTCAAGTTCAACGGCGGGAACAACGCGGGCCACACGGTCGTCGTCGGCGACGAGAAGTACGCGCTGCACCTCCTCCCGTCCGGCATCCTCACCCCCGGCGTGATCCCCGTCATCGGCAACGGTGTCGTCGTCGACCTCGGCGTGCTCTTCAGCGAGCTCACCGCGCTCTCGGCGCGCGGGGTCGACGTGAGCCGCCTGCTGGTCAGCGCGAACGCGCACGTCATCACGAAGTACCACGTGACGATGGACAAGGTCACCGAGCGCTTCCTCGGCAAGCGCCAGATCGGCACGACGGGCCGCGGCATCGGCCCGACCTACGCCGACAAGATCAACCGCGTCGGCATCCGGATCCAGGACCTGTTCGACGAGAGCATCCTCCGGCAGAAGGTCGAGGCGGCGCTCGACGTCAAGAACCACCTGCTCGTCAAGATCTACAACCGTCGCGCGATCACCGTCGACGAGGTCGTCGGCGAGCTGCTCTCGTACACCGAGCGGCTGCGGCCGATGGTCGCCGACACCGCGCTCGTCCTGCACGAGGCGCTGGAGAACGACAGGACCGTGCTCTTCGAGGCGGGTCAGGCGACGATGCTCGACGTCGACCACGGCACGTACCCGTTCGTGACGTCGTCGAGCGCGACGTCGGGCGGCGCCGCGACGGGCTCCGGCATCGCCCCGAACCGGATCGACCGCGTCATCGGCATCGCGAAGGCGTACGTGACGCGCGTGGGCGCGGGACCGTTCCCGACGGAGCTCCTCGACGACGATGGCGCCGAGCCGGAGGGTCCCGGTGCGCGGCTTCGCCGGATCGGCTTCGAGTTCGGCACCACGACGGGCCGTCCGCGCCGCACCGGCTGGTACGACACCCTCATCACGCGCTATGCCTCGCGGATCAACGGCATCACCGACCTGGTCCTCACGAAGCTCGACGTGCTCTCCGGACTCGAGCGCATCCCCGTCTGCGTCGCCTACGACGTCGACGGACAGCGGGTCGAGGAGGTCCCCGTCAACCAGACGGACTTCCACCACGCGAAGCCGATCTACGAAGAGTTCCCCGGCTGGTCGGAGGACATCTCCGGGGCGCGCGAGTTCAGCGATCTGCCGCCGAACGCGCGCAGCTACGTCGAGGCGCTCGAGGCGATGAGCGGGACGCGGATCTCGGCGGTCGGCGTCGGCGCGGACCGCGACGCGATCGTCGTGCGCCACGACCTCCTCGGCTGATCAGGTCCGACGAACGCATCACCGCTACCCTGAAACGGTGACCGCCGACCCCGAGCTCGCGGAGCTCCGCCAGAGCATCGACAACATCGACGCCGCGCTCATCCACCTCCTCGCGGAGCGCTTCGCCGCGACGCAGAAGGTCGGGAAGCTGAAGGCGCTGCACGGGCTGCCGCCGTCGGATCCGGAACGCGAGCGCTGGCAGGTCGCGAGGCTCCGCGCCCTCGCCGAGGACGCGCGGCTCGACCCCGAGTTCGCCGAGAAGTACTTCAACTTCATCGTCGCCGAGGTCATCCGTCACCACTCGCGCATCGCCAACGGCGAGGCGTAGGGGCCCTTCGACTCGCCCTTCGACTCGGCCTTCGGCCTCGCTCAGGGGTCGGTGGGGGCAGTGGGATCTTCCGGTTCCTGAGCGAGCGCAGCGAGTCGAAGGACGATCAGAGCCCCGCGACGAACTCCCGCACGTCGGCCTCCGCCGACGGCAGCTCGAGCACCTCGACTCCGCTCAGCTCGACCCCCGAGAGCCGGCCGATCACGAGCCGAGCGTGCGCGAGGTTCGCGT
>Ga0182745_1001331_pt1 | contig 24012 bp, 19 predicted proteins | sample eDN3rd30CKraftBY_FD_128523 | JGI IMG/M metagenome (GOLD analysis project Ga0182745, IMG submission 128523) | Enriched backyard soil microbial communities from Emeryville, California, USA - eDNA 3rd pass 30_C Kraft BY (version 2) (version 2) | ecosystem: Environmental > Terrestrial > Soil >... | reverse complement strand
TTCGTCAGCCTGCATCGACGAATCTTTGGGATTCGCCTGCTTCGGCTTCATTGTCAGAACACAAATCGTCAGAACACAAATCGCTCGATCTCGACGGGCAAAGCACCTTTCGGGACAGACTCTTAACGCAAACTCAACCCGCGGGTTCCAGAGCAGCACAAGGACCGGACGGTCAATATCTTTCCGGTTCCATTCAATGTTTTCCGGGATCGCAGTACGGACAGTTTTTGCGATAGATAATGCGATGGCAACGGGGGCATTCTCGCGGGCCGAACAGCAACGGGGCTTCCATCTTGAATTGCTGATAAATCAGGTACAGGAAGACCAGTAGAACCACGGAGATGAGGGCCATGTTGCTGGTTCCTCCGGCTCGCCAGGCATGCGCGACCAGTAATCCGCAACAGAGTGAATAAATCGCAATCACCCAGGATTTATTGCGGCGAAAAGCGGCTCGTTGAACTTGTGTATTCACAGCTTCCGCAACATGCGATTCCAGAAGATCCGATTTTTCACGTTTGATGACGGAAACATTGCTGGCCTGGACAGCCGTCAGCAATCGATCGACGCTGTCCAGAATCCGAAAGGCGTCATCAAACTCAAAACTGTGCTGATGTGCCCAGCGATTTCGGACTTCCCGCAATTCGCTGACCAGGCTGCGTTCGAAATGCCCCAGTTCATTTCGAAAAATATGATTCCACTGGTCCCACATGACTGTCAGCAGGGCATGTGCATCCCAGTCCACGCTGTCGGTTCCCACCCGTCCACGATCCTCCCGGAAACTTCCCGATACAACACGGACCCAGTTGTCCTGATGCGCAGCTCGAAGCCGGGACTCCACGTAAGGCGCAAGCCCATCCGATAAGAGATCCATCGCTGTGGTGATTTGTTCTCGATACCCAGCCAAATCAGAACCCGTCTACCCCGCCCGAAGTCGATTTTCATCAGTTTACCACACCCGTCTACCGAGAATCGTAGAGTGTCCCCTCGAAACTTTCTCGAACGGATTCCGCGTTTCAAATGATCCGCGAAGAATTTCATACTGACCATACGGAAAGTAACGGACAGCACGCCAACGGTAAAACTGCTATAATAACAACAGTCAGCACGAACATCACTGGCCCTACAGGCCCTCCTTGTTTTTGACTTGTTCCATGCATGAGTTTATTTGCCCTCACTGCTCGATTCCATTGCGTCTCCGCGACGACAGTTTTCGCAACCGAACGATTGAATGCCCGGAATGCAAGCAGTTGGTGCTGATTGAAGAAACGGATCACGGTTTTCTGGGGGTGGCTGCTCCTGTTCGGACATCTCTTTCACAGCCGCCAAACAGAATCTTCCCCAAATTCTCGCTGACTACGTGGTCCATTGCCGGCTTGATTTTTCTGGGAAGTCTCCTGGCCGTGGGAGCCTTCTTGTCCAGACCAAAACACCTCGTCGAACCGGATCACATCGACCTCGGGGAAGCAGGTCTGAAAGAGACAAACCCAGCACAGGTGGAACGCCATCCAGTGGTCAAAAACGTCACGCCTGCAATGCCGGTTGCTGCTCATAAACAATCTGCACCAGAGTCATCCGCCGAAAATACGATTCCGACCGATCCGGTCTCGGAAAAACTGGCTGGAATTTTCCGGCTCCTGAATTTTTCCCGCCAGCAATCCGGTCAGCATGAACCATTGATTGATCAGCAACATGCCTCTCATCATAGTTGGATCGCCAGGCTTGTCGCATCAAGTCTGCCGGGACCGCTGCCGCATTGGGAAGCGGAATGGAATGCTCCCGTGAACGACGAGTTTGTCCGTCGGAGAATTTCCGCATTCACCAACCCGCTGATTCCGGTGATGTCCGGAGATGATCATTACCCTGCCACCCATTTCGTGGGTGTTTCCGGAGTGGGAGTGGATGCTGCGGATCTGCCCAGGCAGCATCCCCGTGCCGGAATTTTCTCAGCCTCTCAGGTCACTCGTCGCGAAGACGTTACAGATGGCCTGAGCAACACGATCCTGGTGGCGGGGGTGCAGTCGGAACTGGGTTCCTGGGCTCGGCCCGGAACCGCTTCAATACGTTCTTTCACGCGCGAGCCATATGTACATGGACCGGACGGTTTCGGGACGGGTCATCCGGATCAGATGCTTGTCCTGATGGCAGATGGCAGCGTCAAAACATTGAATGCACAGACGGAAGCAGTCGTTGTGCGACGGATGGCGGCCATGGCGGACGGAATTGCGCTGGATCCCAAGGTCGTGGGTGATCCGTTGACCGTCCCTGCAACAGGTGCTCATCCCGTGGTGATGCCGGCACCGGTTGAGGATCCTCCCATTGAAGCGGAGTTGGAACCGGACTTGCCGGTGATGAATCTTCAGCCACGATTGCAGCAGAAGATCGTGCGTTTCGAATTGACCCGGCCGACCCCTTTTCGGCACGTGCTGGTGGATCTTCAGGAGTTGATCGGTGTTCCGCTGGATGTCTCGACACTGCCCCCGGAGACGCTGGATCGGTCCGTAAAAATCATGCTGGAAGACATCACGGTGGAAGACATTCTGAAGCAACTCTGCGCGATTTCAGAAACGTCTTATCAAACAATTGGTGAAAAGATTCAATTTTCTGCGAAGCCCGCACCATAAGTCTGCCCTGGAAACTCTTGCACTTGATATCCTGAGACCTCTATCAAGTTCACCGGGATTCCAATTCCAAAAAGATCTACTCAGTGCTTCGTCCATTCTAAAACTTAGGGTAGGCCTTAACGCAAAGTCCGACAACGGAGGACGTTTCGCGATCACGTACTCCAAATCCAAGCCCTGACAGGGCACTCAGATCATCCGTTTTCATTTTCCTGAACTGCTGTTTTCAGTGCAGTTTTCAATATGAAGCCTCTTCATAATGTCTATTGATCACCAGAAGGTTCGCCTCGTCGACATTGCCAAAAAAGCGGGAATTTCCCGCGCGGCGGTCGGTCATGTCTTAAATCATTCGGGAGTCAACAATGTTCGAGTTTCTCCCGAAACACGAGAGCGGGTTCTCAAGATCGCCCAGGAGATGAATTACCGTCCCAACCGTGCTGCTCAGCAGTTGCGGGGCAAGCCGACCCAGATGCTGGGAGTGATCCTGAGTACTGTCAACAAAGCGGTTTTTTCGGCCCGGCTTTCGGCCATCGAAATCGAATCCGCAAAGCGTGGTTATCGCATGGTCATTGGACAGGTTCACAACGACCCGCAGGAGATTCAGGGATATCTGGACGATTTTGCGGATCGCGGCATCGATGGGGTGCTCTGCCTGTTTGATGTGATGCAGGAGATGCGAACCGCTCTGCAACCGGTTTTCAAAGGCCGCACGGGAATCGTCGTGCATGCTGCTCCCATTCTGAAATCACAACCTTCCGTGCGGGTCGATACCTCTGCGGCCATTCACCTGCTGGTGAATCATCTGGTGGAACGTGGCAAGAAACGGATTGGGCTGGAACTCTGGAGTCAGGCAGACCAGTTGATGTCTCTCCGCATGACGGCCTGGAAAAAGGCTCTTCAGTCACATCGGCTTCCGGCTTCGGCCAGACAAATCTGGAAAAACCCAGAAGCCTCACAACAACCAACTCGCGAAACTGTGGATGCCTGTGTCGACTATCTGGCTATGGAGCAGAAGGTCGACGCGATCATTGCCTCGAACGACGAATGGGCAGCCCGGTTGATCCAGGGCTTGCGCCGTCGTGGATTACAGGTTCCTCAGGATGTTGCAGTGACCGGCTATGATAATATCGACATCAGCGAAATCATTGAACCCGCTTTAACCACCATCGACCAGTCTCATGCCGACTATGCTGTCGCAGCTCTGGACCTGATGGAACACTTGTTGCAACAGCCGCGCGCCGCCTCTGTCGAGGAACGGATCGTCATTCCCCGGTTGATCATCCGAGAATCCACATGAATCCAGCGCAGAGCGTGACCGGATGCAGGGCGAGGCATTCATCAGTCTGGCTTCCGGCCGCTGCCGGGAGTCCAGAGAACATCATTATGGCCTTCATCATTCACACTTCTCGCCATGACAAATAACAGATCTGAAAGCCGATTCAGGTAGATGGGAATTTGTTCATTGATGCGGGCCTGGGAGGCCAGGGTCAGGACTGCAATTTCACTACGACGACAAATTGTCCGCGACATGTGTAATAAGGCGGCCCCGGTTGATCCTCCCGGCAGAATGAAACTCGTGAGAGGGGATAGTCGTTCCGTGTGATCATCAATCCATGCCTCCAGCTTCGTGACCTGTGAAGTGGTCACTCGTAAGGGGGGAAACTCCGGGGGAACCTCTGATTCCGGAACACAAAGATCGGCACCCAGATCGAACAGGTCATTCTGCACAAGCTGCAGACGCCTCTGCATTTCGACCGGCAATTGCCCCATGGCATGAGCAACTCCAATAGACGAATTCAATTCATCCACAGTGCCGTAGGCCACAATGCGGGGGTCTGTTTTGGGAGTCCGCGTTCCATCTCCCAGCCCCGTCTCTCCGGAGTCTCCCGAACGTGTATAAATACGATTGAGATAGACCATGTCAACTCACAAGGAACTAGTGCCCTGTCAGGGCTTGGATTTGGGGGACGTGATCGCGAAGCGTCCTCCGTTGTCGGACTTTGCGTGAAGGCCGACCCTAATTTTTAGAATAGACAAAGCACGAGACCAGTTTGGTCTCTCATGTGCCCGCGTCGAAAAGGTTTCACCACGGGCGCAGGCCAGAGCCACTTGCTCCTACTTCGCGGCAGAAGGAGTGGAATTCAGGATCTCGGTTAATGGTTTGCCTGTCGCGAGGGGCAACTCGACCCCCAGCAGTTGTGCAACGGTGGGAGCGACTCGAATGTTTTCGAAAACGCCCAGTTTCTCCCCATGACGAATTCCCGCACCGGCAGCCACAAACGTGGCATTCATGCGCGGATTGCTGGACAGAAATCCATGGGTCCCCAGCGTCCCTTTGCTTGCGGTGACGACATCTTCCCCGCGCGGATCTCCGCTAAAGCCATAATGGTCTTTGGCCACCAGAACCAGGTCGGCCATCTGGGGATATTCATCCGGCTGCGGAAATCCGAACTCGAGATATTTTTCCGGGGTCAGAATCTCTTTGATCCCTTCGGTCTCGGTGAAAAGTTCAATCACCCTGGCTCGATCTGCTTCACGGGTGTCGGGCCGGGTCAGATAGACCATGGCGATTCCCCCTTCCGGAATAGCATGCACCGTGGCAGCCGTCACCCGCCCCAGCTCCTCATTCAGCAGACCCGCCTGACGTAAGACAACATTGGGACGAATTGTCTGGGGAATGTCCATAAATCCATGATCGGAGACGATGAACACCGCCGTGGTGGCCCGCATACCGGTTTCATCCAGGGTTTTCAGCACCTGTTGTACGCGGGAATCTGCCAGCGTCATGGCGGCATAGCCCTCCGAGGTCTCGGGGCCATACCGATGATGGACGCTATCCAGGTTCAGCAGGTGCAACAGGGTGAGCGTCGGTTGATGGTTCTTCAAGGCCAGACAGGTGGCCTTCGTCCAGACGTCATCCCGCTCGATCACATTCAGGGAATTGAATGACTTGCGGATCTCCTCATCCACGATTCCGGCCTGAATCATCTCGTCAATGAAGGAGGGAGTCGTATGCCGCATCATGTCCGGAGAGTCCGGAAAATTGATCAGGTACGAAGAAGAGTTGCGAGTGCAGGGCCAGTTGATCCCGGCGACGGTCCGTCCCTGGGCATGCAGAATGTCGACCAGGGTCGGGATCAAAACCAGTTCCGACTTGTCTGTTCGTGGATTGACCTGAACCGGCAACCCCGGCCCCTTACGTTCCAGCACGCCATTAAACAATACGCCATGATCCACTGGTCGGGTCCCCGCGATCAACGTGGTATGATTCGGCCACGTCACGGATGGATTCGAAACGATCATCCCTTCCGCGATGACGCCTTCACTCGCCAGCTTGCGAATGGCAGAGAGCTTTGCTTCCGGAGTCTGCAACAACGACGCGGGCAGGCCGTCGACACTGATCAGCACGACATGTTCCGCAGGACCGGCAGCAACAGGGTCTGCTGCGACGCCATGCGTCGTCAGAATCTGAAGAACCAGCAGGCCAAACAGGACTGAGTGGGCGATTCGCATCAGATGCTCCAGGTTGAGGTATCGTGTCCGTGCTGCACCGCAGCTTGGGGTTCAGGTCGGTTTCCTGCGATTCCGCTCCGTTGTCGCTTGCTGCACATTTCTCGACACGAAAATTGAGCTGCGCTCGACTGCCAGTGCCCTGACAGGGCACTACCCCCATTTTTAAAATTGACGAAGCAGGAGATCACCGGATTCTATAGAGTCTGGCCGTCAAAAGAAAACGCCCTGCGTGTGAGGCAGGGCGTTCTTTTCAAATCGATGCGGCTCAGGCTTCCACCTGGGAAGCCTCTCGATGGAACTGGTCAATGGATTTGAGGACATTTTCGCGCTCGGGTTCGAACAGGTCCCCGATCAACAGGTCCGTGACATCTCCCTGATGTTCCGGGAATCTGCGGATAAATTTGCCGAAGCTCAGGCCGTTATAATACTCCAGGACCAGACGCCGCATACGATCGACACCTTCGATATATTTCGGACCCCATTGGCCAAGTTGTGCAGCGGAGGTATCTCCCTTTTTCAAGCCTTCCACAATGGCATCCGCAGCCAGACTTCCGGATTTCAGTGCCAGCAAAACTCCGGAAGAATAAAGCGGATCAAGAAAACCGAATGCATCGCCCACCATCACCCAGCCGTCACCGGACAGTTTTTTGGCGCGATACGTATAATCTTTGGTGACACGGAATTTGTCGACGATTTCCGCATTGGCCAGTCGTTCTTTAACACCCGGGCAACGATCCACTTCTTCCCAGAATGTCTGTTCGTGGTTGCCGCTGCGGCCTTTGAAGAGATAATCGAAATCTCCCACAACCCCCACGCTGGTGATGCCGTCATGCAAGGGGATGTACCAGAACCAGCCCAGCTTATCTTTGACCTGCAGCACCAGCGTCGCGCCGCCATCCCGTCCTTCATTGCGCCGGGCTCCTTTAAAATAGGTCCAGATTGCTCCTTTATTGAGGTCCGGGTCGCTGATTTTCAAGTTGAATTTATTGATCAACATCGAGCTTTGACCGCTGGCATCGACGACCACCTGGGCCCGGATGTCCCGCTCTTCGCCCGATTCCTCTTTAATGCGAATCCCGACAGCGCGGTCTCCTTCGAACAGGATATCCAGAACGCGGACCCCTTCATGCACATCCACACCCTGTTCACGGGCATTGTCCAGCATCATCTGGTCGAACTCACTGCGACGAACCTGCCATGTCTGCGAGCAGGGATGCGGTTTATGTTCCCAGAAATCGAAGGGGGCCGAAGTTCGACCACTGGCACTGACAAACTGGACGCTGAACTTTTCAACAAAGTGGCTTGCCTTCATCTTGGGAAGCATTTTCAGCCGCTCCAGGACCCAGTACGTTTCCGGAATGAGCGATTCACCGATATGGAATCGGGGGAAACGTTCGCGTTCGAAAAGTTGAACGCGATATCCCTGCTGAGCAATCAGCGTGGAGACTGTCGTTCCACCTGGGCCGCCCCCCACAACAAGCACATCCGGGTTCTGGTTTTCGCTCATGAAAAGGTTCCTGTCTAAAGGATGTCGAACACGTTCCATTCCTCCCTGCCGGGAAATTGACAGAACAGGTTCTCGATAACGCGACCTGAGCTCAACACCAGAGAATGGCCTTACTTATCTGCAATTGACAAGTTGTCATGGTTCTCGTGTGGAGCACGTACTTTCTTCAATAACTGAATCATGGTTTCCAACTCCGCCGAGGTAAGATGACCAAGTTGCTGGTGGTGGCACTTTTGCACCGGTTCCGCCAGCTGCTCCAGGATCTTCAGCCCCGCAGGCGTGAGTGAAACATCGACAACACGGCGATTATCTTCCCGCCGTGCCCGTTGAATGAATCCCCGGCCCTCTAGTTTATCCAGCAACCGTGTCATATCCGGCGCCCGGGAAATCAACCTGGCCCCCAGGGAAAGTGTCGGCATCGGTGTCGGATGAGAAACTTTTAACAACCGCAGCGTATTATACTGCTGAGCGGAAAGATCCACGCTGCCAAACATGGCATCTTCCAGCTCCTTCAGCTTGTCATACGTCCGCCATAAATTGAGAAAGGCTTCCTGCTCCAAGGAATCGAAGCGCCCCTTTTGAGCTGGACTCAACATTGAGGAGAACTCCTCTAACGGAATTGAAAAAAGATTACGCGTTGAAACAACAGTTGTCAACACATCCATTGAACTCGATTCCAGAGAATCGGCATGAAACCACGAATTTCCTCGTTGAATTTCACAATGAAGGCTTTGGGGAACCTGTGCCCTCGGAGCTGCGCGTTGCGGAGTCCCGTCGAATTCTCAGGTTGCGAAACCGGACGACATAGCCTTCAGCCTGCAGCCCAATGGGACCACTCTTAAGATCCGTGGGCTGGCTGGTGCAGACGATCTCTCCATTGAGTCGCGACGTGACCGCTCCATCTTTGACTGTAATTTCCAAAGAATTCCATTGATCGGCCGGCAATCGTACCCGTTCGCGAACATCGGGAGCATCGGAAACCATGAGAGGTGGAATTCCGCCGTTCGCATTGATGGATCCCATCAGGTCGTAGCGCCCTTGAACTTCCAGAGAGACCGGCCAGATCCGATGCGGTTCCTGAATCGCCAACATGATTCCCGTGTTGGCTTTTTCCACTTGCTTCATTTGTTCTTCAGTCAGCACGAACTGGAACTCTCCACGCAACGTCAAATTTTCGAATATTTTTTTGGAATAGAGATAGCCTTTTGGAACTCCGCTGCAGATCAACATGCCCCCTTCGGATGTCCATGTGCCATCATCGGCCTGAAATGCAGTAAAATCGCTCAAAATCAACCGCTCAAAATCGGGTTCGGCGGGGACCACTTCCGGAGTCGAGGGCGGATTGACCAGCGGACGGGACTGGCTGTGTGCTGCACTGGAGTTTTCTGTTTCGGTGGATGGATTGCAGCCCATCATGACCAGCAGCAGGCAGAGTCCCCAGGGGTACGTAGACTTTGTCATTGATAACCCCTTGACTTCAAAGCAGTTTGGTCCGGCATCCATGATCTGTCGAGCGTGCATCCAGTCATCAGTACCGGATTGCTGATCGAAAACAACTTTTGAAAATTCATTTTGTCGAGTCTATTCTCACGTTGCCACCCCCTGCTGGTCAGGATTTCGGGACTTCAGGCAAATTTGAATCCCGATGGCGTCATTCAAGATTCTCTCGGCAGGCAGACGACAATCTGCTATATCATTATCTCTCACTCATGTCCTGACAGGGCGCTGGGACAGGGCACTGGCGTGGTGCAAGCACTTTATTCCCATGGATTTTCGAGCAACGTAAGCAAGCTCGTTGGCCTGTTCACGACAACTTTTTGAACCTGCTCAATTCCGGTTTGAAGGTTTCCGTAAAGCAACTTGTTCCAAACTCTCAAACTCTCATTTTCGGTTTTGCCTGTCGTCTCAAGACGCTTTTCTGAAACGCCTTTAATCTCGGTGATGGATGCCTTTCCCTTTTCCAGCTTCGGCTCGCTTCTGGTTCAGCCGGACAGTTACTCGCAGCATTGGTCGATCCGAATCAGAAGTCGTTGCATCTCGAGATTCCGTCCCTGGCATCGTTCCTTTGCCGCATGTGCATGACGATGGTGCTGCCGTTCGGCGCGTTTCTTCATCCAGGCTTTACGGGTTGGACTGGCTGCGGGCTCTGGCAGCGATTCTGGTGGTGATGCTGCATGCTGCGATTCCCTACATGTCGAATCCGCTGCCGGGTTTATATTGGTCAATTCCAGCCATCGAGCAGAGCGATGTCGTGAATCTGCTGGGCTGGGGGATCGATGGATTCGTCATGCCGGTTTTCTTCATCATGAATGGATATTTTGCCGCACGCCTGTTGCAACAACGGGGAGCGGGGGCATTTCTCCGACATCGATTGAGTCGTATTGGAGGCCCTTTTTTGCTGGCCTGCGTCTTGATTCTGCCGATGGACCTGTACATCTGGATGACGGGCTGGGTGATTTGCGATCTGATCTCCCTCGATGAAATGTTGGCCTTAAAGATTCACGATGATATCGGAAACACGTTGCATGGCGTGTGCCATCTCTGGTTTTTGCAATATGTTCTCCTGTACTGCCTGGGTGCCTGCTGGCTGACTCAGTTGCTGCAGCACTGGCGTTTTATGAAACCAGGAACAACGGTCTCGAGCAAGGATCGGGATCGCGCGGTTCAGCCTCCTGAGCGATCTTTCGGTTCACGATTGGCCATGGCGATCTTGCCGCTGCTGGCGGGAATTCTGATGGCCGGCAGCGTCCTGTGGTGGCAACCCCGAATCGTGATTGGCTTTCGCCATCATTGGGTACCGATGTGGGAAAATCTGATCTTTTATCTGGTCCCTTTTTCGCTGGGCTGGTTCTGGGAACGGCATTCCGCAGCCCGATTACTCCCGGGATTTCGCTGGGGAGTGCAATTGCTGCTGGCTGGGATGGTCTTCGTCGTCCTGTGGCCGGGGCTGGTACAGCATCTGCATCACGAAACGATCCCCGCCGCCCGGGCTCGTGTCCCGTTTCTTTTTGCGGCATTTGGGATTCTGATGTCCACGGGACTGTTTGGAGGACTGTTGAACTTGCCGTTGCGACGCGTTCCCGCAGTGATTGCTTACCTTTCAAAAGCCTCCTTCTGGATCTATCTCTTTCATCATCCTGTCGTGTCTTTGATGCAAGTCAACCTGCTGCATGTCAAGACCACCCCTTTGATCAAGTTCGGTATTTCCACACTGGTGGGAGTCCTGTTCTGCCTGCTGACCTATGAGGGTCTGGTACGCAAAACCATTCTGGGACGAATCCTGAACGGCGTCCGCGAACCCTCTGGCGCCATGCTCTCTCTCTCTCGTGCCGAACGAGCCCGGACGAAGGCTGCTTGAGCACGACAGATCCCCGCCGCACAGACCACGAGATGATGAATCGCAGGGACTGGGCTGATCATCACAGGAAGAGAACGTCAATTCCGGGCCAGGGCCACCGCCTCGGCCACATCGACGGTCCCTTCGTAAATGGCCCGGCCGGTAATCACTCCCACCAGATTGGAATTTTGATTGGCGATCTCTTTCAGATTACGGAGATCGTCCATGGTGGTCACACCGCCCGAGGCAATCACCTTTAAGCCCATCTCGGCGAGTTGACGAAAGTCTGCCAGCGTTCCTGCATCAATCCCCTGCATCATGCCATCATTGGCGATGTTGGTATAAATCACCGCAGCCAATGGCTGCCCCACGTATCTGCGGGCCAGGTCCAGTGCGGAGGTCTGGGAATCCGCCAGCCAGCCTTCGGTGGCTACCATCGAGTTTCGAGCATCCAGCCCCAGACAAATCCGATCCGGATATTGCTGCACAATTTCCTGGAACCATTCCGGTTGCTTCAGCGCCTGGGTCCCGATAATCACCCGTGCCAGTCCGACATCTTCCAGCATCTGCTGCACCGTTTCCGTCGTGCGGATGCCCCCCCCCAGCTGGCAGGGAATTTTCACCGCGCGAACAATACCTCGGATGACATCCAGATTGACTGGTTTTCCTGCTTTGGCTCCATCCAGATCCACCAGATGCAATCGCTGGCCGCCTGCGGCCTCCCAGCGCAGGGCCATGGCCACTGGATCGTCTCCAAAAATCGTTTCCTGCGAATAATCTCCCTGCCGTAACCGCACACACTTGCTGTCACGCAGATCAATTGCCGGGAGAATTTCCATGATTGTTCCTGTTCATATGGACGATTGCCAAAACAGGAATGGTCCAGCCCGCGACGTCCGGAGTCAAGGCACAGGTTTTACGCGTTTTTTCGTCCAGCCAGACAATCGTAGCGGTAAAACTCGAGCGTTCCTGTCGTCTGCCGTTTTGAGAGTGCGGCGTGGATGCGATTCAGGTGCAAAACCTGTTCTTTTTGCCGATTGGCAGCCGGTTCCATGCCGGACCGGCGGTTGCTCTTCCGCTTATTAATCCGCAACGGTAGGAGTGATTCAGCCACTCTGTTCCGGCGGGCACCCGAACAAAACAGGGTGGTGAAACAACCGATCGAAATCGATTCGATCTTTTCAGAAGGACATTTTCATGAGTGGGTCATCCGGATCCAAAAAAATACTCAAGAATGGCGCACATCGCTATGTCGATATGTGGGCTTTTCCCGGGGTGCATCCTACAAATATCGAATTCCTCCAGCGTTTAAAAATGGCGGATGACCGGCAGTTCACGGCCAACATGGAAGTTTGCGGCACGGTGATGGAACAGGATGTGAAACAGGGGAGCTGGCAGACGACCCACCTGGTGGGACTTCGTGCCGACGCCTGGAAGCCCCGCCCTGCCATGCAGCAGAAAAAGCTGGAGCAGATGCAGCAGGAACGCCTGGAAGTTTTGAGGCGTCAGATCAAAGCCACCGGCTCATTGAGTGCAGCCCAGACGGATCGGCTGCATCAGCAGATGTTGCAGGATCCAATTATGAAACTTCAGCCCGATCAACTGGAAGGCCGCCGGTTGATCATGAAGCTATTTCGTTCTAATGAGCGGGTCCGCTGGGTCGGCAGTATCGAAGAGGTCACCACCAGTGAAGTCCACAATTCGCTGGGGAGTCGCCGTCCATTGATCTCAATGACCACTTCTTTGGAAGGCCATCGCTATCTGACCGATTTTCAGGAAAACCATCGTACGTTTCGTATCCCGTCAATCTTTTCCTTCTGCTATTTCCATTTGAAAAGCGAACGCATGTGGTATCTCAACATTCGCCGTAAATGGATTTCCATTGGTGCGGATTTCGTCATCGAGTCTGAAGGACAGAAAGTGGGAGACATCGATGGCGCGTTGTTCGGGCTGGGATATAATGCGCATATCTATGTTTATAATCCGATCCTCGCCCAGGAAACCAAGTTTCTGGACCTGCTGACCCTGTTTACGACTTCGGTGAGTTATCATGCTGCCATGCGACGAGCCATCCGCCAGCGTTTAAAAACCAGCCGACAAGGATTCTCCGGGGGGCAGATCGTGGAACCGGAAGAGTTTACGCTCCTGAAAAATCCGCGCGTGGCCTGATCGCGGCCACGTTCATGACGACGACCATGACAACGACAGAAACTGGCGACACATGCTGCATGTTTTATTGCTTTCCATAGTAAAAAATATCAACTGGGATTGACGCCCCTGAATTGGTTGGCATACTCTTCGTGTCAAGTTTGTCTTCAGGAAAATGATCATTCGCGCCTTCTCCATTCGTATCGACATTCGAATTTCGCTGATTAGCGAAGCGATTATCGGTGCGCCCGGCGCGATCTGAGGAGAGACTGGCTTTTAAACCGATCACCCTCTCAGGTCCGCTGTGACCTGAGAGGGTTTTTTTGTTTTTCAGACCCCTGCCCTGTCAGGGCTTGGTTTTCGGGTGCGTCATCGCGAAAAGGCCTCCGTTGTCGAACTTTGCGTGAAGACCTATCCCAATTTTTCGAAGTGACAAAGCACTACTGAAAGAGAACTCGCCATGTACGTTCAGCTTTATGACACCACTCTGCGCGATGGAAGCCAGGGAGAAGGAGTGAATTTCTCGCTGCAGGACAAACTGCAGATCACGAAAAAGCTGGACGAACTGGGGATCGACTTCATTGAAGGGGGGTATCCGCTCTCCAATGAGAAAGATACGGAATACTTTCGGCGCGTCCGGGATCTGGATCTTAAGCATGCCAAAATCTGTGCTTTCGGCATGACTCGTCGCAAAGGAATCGCAGCTGAGAACGATCCAGGGATGATCGCCCTGCGTGATGCCGACACTCCCGTCTGCACAATTGTCGGCAAGACCTGGGACCTGCATGTTACGGAAGTGCTGCGGATCGACCTGGAAGAAAACCTGGCAATGATTCGAGATTCCATCGCCTATTTGCGGGCTGAAGGTCGGCGCGTGTTTTATGACTGCGAACACTTCTTTGATGGTTATCGGGCCAATCCGGACTATGCCCTGAAAACCTTGCGGGCTGCCCAGGAAGCGGGTGCGGAAGTAATCGTGGCCTGCGATACCAACGGCGGGAATCTTCCGGAGCGCATTCAGGAGGTCCTGACCGCTGTTCGCAAAGAAATTCACACTCCCCTGGGCGTGCACTGCCATAACGATTGCGACTTGGCCGTCGCCAATTCGCTCCGCGCGGTGGATGCCGGAGTCTCTCAGGTCCAGGGAACCATCAACGGCATTGGCGAACGCTGCGGCAATGTGGATCTGATCAGCGTGGCCGCCAATCTCATGCTGAAAAAACAGGGCTATGAAGTCCTCACACACGGGGGAGGCTTAAAACAACTGACCGAAGTCTCCCGGTACATTTATGAACTGGCAAACATGAACTTCCGTTCGAATCAGGCATTTGTCGGACGCAGTGCCTTTGCCCATAAAGGGGGGATGCACGTGCATGCGGTCAACAAATTCGCACACAGTTATGAACATATTCCTCCGGAAGTGGTGGGCAACGAACGCCGAATTCTGGTCAGCGAGCTTTCCGGACGTTCCAACATCGTCGCCAAAACATCGAAATATCAGCTGGAGCAGGACCCGCAACTGATGGCTGCGATTCTGGCACGGGTGCAGGAACTCGAAAACGTGGGATATCAGTTCGAGGCGGCGGAAGCTTCGTTCGATCTGCTCGTCAAGAAAGTGGCTCAGCAGTATCAGCCACGTTTTCAACGAATTCATTACCGAGTGAATGTCGAGACTGCGGGAACGGATGGTCCTTCCACAGAAGCTACCGTGAAACTTCGTGTGGACGGGGACGGTCCCGTGAAGCATGAAGTGGCGGAAGGAGATGGTCCTGTCAATGCACTGGATCGGGCGCTGCGCAAGGCCTTGATCGAGTATTACCCGCGTCTTGCAGAGATGCGGCTGATGGATTACAAGGTCCGCGTTATCAATTCCATGGGAGGAACGGCCGCCAGCGTCCGAGTCGTCATTGAAAGCGCGGATGATCAGGATGTCTGGAATACGATCGGTGTCAGCGAAAATGTGATCGAAGCCAGCTGGCTGGCGCTGGTCGATGCGATCGACTACAAATTGATGAAAGACAACGGAGACTTGGGGAATTACGGAATACCACGAAACTGAACGCGGACCGTCTCGACGGAATGCGCTATCGAGGTCATTCATTCCGGTCATTCATTCCGTATGGATTGCGGGTGAGCCGTTGCGGAGAGAACTCCACGATTCGTCGTTTCGCCGAGTACGAGAATCAGCGAAACGACGAATCGTATCAGAAACCGGGATTCTCCGATTCGCAAGAAAGTTGTCACGAGGTTCTGGAACTGGCTGTGAAAACTCTTTATCAACAGTAGTTCAATCTGACTCAAAGCAGCAGACTTTCAATATTCGATCTCAGAAGTGAGTGACATGGCAGATTTTGATTTGGTGGTCATTGGTGGTGGTCCCGGCGGTTATATTTCAGCAATTCGCGCAGCTCAGTTGGGCCAGCGGGTGGCCATTATCGAACGGGAAAAACAACTGGGAGGAACCTGTCTACGAGTCGGTTGTATCCCCAGCAAGTCACTTCTGGAAACCAGCCATCTGTACGAGCAGGCCACTCACAAGTTGAAGGACCGAGGCATCAAGGTGGGTGGAGTCGAAATTGACATTCCCGCCATGATGGCGCACAAAACCAAGGTCGTGGAGACCCTGGCAGGTGGTGTCGACGGGCTGATGAAGAAAAACAAAATCAAACGATTTCTGGGACACGCCCGAATCGATGCTCCTGGAAAAATCACTGTTGAAGGCGAAAACGCTGGAACGATCACTTCCACACAGATCATCATTGCGACCGGCAGTCAGCCCGCCACACTGCCGGGAATTGAACTGGATGAAAACCTGATCGGCAGCAGCACAGCCGCCTTGAAATTCGAAGCAGTCCCACAACATCTGGTCGTCATCGGAGCGGGTGTGATCGGTCTGGAAATGGGGACCGTCTGGCGGAGACTTGGTTCCAAAGTCACCGTGCTGGAATATCTGGATCGCATTTTGCCCGGCATGGATCTGGAAATCGCGACGGAAGCACAAAAACTTTTCCGCAAACAGGGGCTGGATTTTCGTCTCAGCACCAAAGTGACGGGGATCAAAACAACGAAGACCGGTTGCCAGGTGCAAATTGATGGAGCCGACCCTGTTGCCTGTGACCGCGTGCTGATGGCCGTGGGTCGCAAGCCCAACACGCTCAACCTGGGGCTGGACAAGATTGGGGTGGAACTCGATCCGCGCGGTTTCATCAAAGTCGATTCTCATTTCCAGACATCTGTCAAAGGAATCTTTGCGATTGGCGATGTGATTGGGGGGGCGATGCTGGCTCACAAGGCAGAGGAAGAAGGGGTGGCCTGCGTCGAGCAACTCTACGCCAAATATGGTCATGTGAATTACGATGCCATTCCTGCGGTCGTGTATACCGATCCGGAAATCGGCACTGTCGGCAAGACCGAAGAACAATTAAAGGAAGCGAAAATTCCTTATCGCAAAGGACTTTTCCCATTTGCAGCCAATGCCCGTGCCCGTGCGACGGGTCAGGTCGACGGCAAAGTGAAAATCCTTGCTCACAAAGAGACCGATCGCGTGCTGGGGGTTCACATCATCGGAGCGCAGGCAGGAGAACTGATTGCAGAAGCGGTGGCTGCCATCGAATTCGGCGCCAGCAGCGAAGATGTGGCCCGTTGTTGCCATGCCCATCCCACATTGGCAGAAGCCGTCAAGGAAGCGGCTTTGGCGGTCGATGGCCGAACGCTCAACATGTAGAGCAAAGGGATGCGTTCATTCTTGTTGTGCAAGTTGAATGTCATGATTGACCATCATGCGGACAAGCTCTGGAAATGTCGTCCGCGGTTGCCAGCCCAGCTTTTCAAAAGCGCGTGATGCATCGCCGAAGGCGGCCTGACCGGTCTCCAGACGAAAGAATTGCGGGTCGATCTGGACACGGGGCTGCCCGTCCATCGTCAGCCCCTGTTCTTCCATTCCTGTCCCTTGCCAATGAATCGGCATGCCGGCAATCTGGAAGGCCAGTTCGATCCATTCACGAAGCGCATGCAGCTGTCCGGTCGCCAACACAAGGTCCTGCGGGATTTCCACTTGCAACATCTTCCAGATGGCTTCCACATAATCCCCGGCAAACCCCCAGTCTCGTTGAATATCGAGATTCCCTAACATCAAGACAGATTGTTTGCCCGTCAAAATTCTGCCGATGGCTCGTGTCACCTTGCGTGTGACAAAAGACTCGGGACGCCGAGGAGATTCGTGGTTGAATAGGATCCCATTTACAGCATAGAGTTGATGCACTTCACGGTAGATACGGGTGAGTTGCTGGGCAAAAACTTTGGAAGCCCCATATGGGTTTCTCGCTGCCAGCGGAGATTCCTCATTCTGACAACCATAGGCATCTCCGAAGATTTCCGCAGAAGAGGCCACAAACAGCCTGACCGGAAGGCTGGACTGTCGAATTGCCTCGAGCAACCGCAACGTTCCCAGAGCATTCAGTTCTGCGGTCTCCTCCGGAAATTGAAACGAAGTTGGAACATGGGACTGTGCTGCAAAATGGTAAATTTCGTCCGGTTGCTCGCGTTGCAGGATTTCCAGCAGAGTTGAAGTTTGCGAAAATCCCTGTTGAATTAAACGAAACCTTTGCGTGTCAGATTCGTCTTCGGTCAGCAAATGAGAGATGTTTCGCAATTCGGAACGGCTGACCGCTCGTACCAGTCCACAAACGTCATATCCTTTTCTCAGCAGAAATTCCGCCAGATAAGATCCATCCTGTCCCCCCACCCCGGTAATCAGGGCGGTCTTCATAACAGGAGGAGCATTGGTCTCTGTCATTGGTGAGAACTGCCAATTCATATCGGTGGGGATCGCACGCGGAAACAATCCCATTGGACGTCGAAAAGATATTGATGATGTGCGAGTTTTGGGCCAGCGTTTCTATGAATCTGAGCCCATCCCAAAGAGGCTAGCGGAAAACTCGCGATTTCTCCAGAACCCGTGCACGAGTTCTCCACGATTCCCGCACGGGTTTTCGACGTTGATGCACGCTCCAGAGAAGTTCACAAATCTCTTTGATTCTGTAGCTTACGAACAATCGTTCTCGGTTTCCGACAATCCGGAAATCGTCTATGATACAACTGCTGATACTCTTTCTACTGATTTGATCCAGAGAGGAACATTCAGCCTTTCATCTGTTCAAAGAATGAATCATCTCCATGAAATTCAGCTGCCCACGTAATCTTCTTCAAACTGCCTTTGCCATTGTGAGTGGTGTGGTTCCACAACGGTCGCCCAAAGAGGTCCTGCGCAATATCAAACTGATCTTGCAGGAAGGGGTTGCTACATTAGTGGGAACAGATGAAGAAGTTGGTATCCGTTACGAGTTATCCGGTGTCGTCACCGATTCCGTTGGTGAAGCTTTGCTGCCCACCCAGCGTTTGAATGCCATTTTGCGTGAAGTGCAGGATGAGACGATTCAGATCGAAGTCGACGAAGAAGCGCTCTGGGTACGAACATCTCAAAGTGAATTTCGTTTGAGTGTCGAAGATCCCGCACAGTTTCCCTCTGTGGCAAAGTTTGAGGATCAGAACTATTACATCCTTGCCGGGAAATCGTTTAAGCAGGCGATTCAACGCACTTTGTTTGCCACGGATACGGAAAGCACTCGGTACGCTTTGGGTGGAATTTTACTGGAGCAGGCTGAGAACCAGTTGACTCTGGCAGCGACCGATGGGCGACGGTTGGCAGTCACCCATTTGGGGAGTTCCATACAGGGAGAGATTCCGGAAGAGGCGGTGCATCCCGTTGTGCCTGCCAAGGCGATGTCGCTGATCGAACGCTCGATTCACGACGACGCCCAGGAAGTTCATCTGGCAATTCATCCCCACCATGTGTTGATCAGAAGCGGATTTTCCACAATTTATGCCCGACTTGTGGAAGGACGGTTTCCAAGATATCAGGACGTGATTCCGGATCATTGCGAGACGACCATCGAATTTGTCGTCGGCCCGTTTCTCTCCGCTGTGCGGCAGGCCATGATTGTGACGAATGAAGAGAGTCGTGGTGTCGATTTCTCTTTCAAAGAGGGAACATTAACGCTCGCCAGTCTGGGACAGGATGTGGGGTCTTCACGAATTGAACTTCCAGTTAGTTTTGACGGCGTCCCATTTGTGATCACCTTCGATCCGCGATTCGTGCAGGAATTCCTGAGAGTGTTGGAACCGGCCGCACCAGTGAGCCTGCAACTTGTCGATGGCAACAGTGCAGCCGTCTTTAAAGCCGATGACAACTATACCTATGTCGTGATGCCATTGGCCCGGGACGAGCCATGAAGTGCATTGTCCGGAAAAGATAAAAACAGATGAGGAGGAATGGATTCGGACATGACCTATGGAACCCGGGAAAGAAGTCGACCTTATGACACCACCGAGCCGGATGCCTTGGGAGCCGTGATTTCGCGACTGTTTGCCATTCGAGGCTATGGACGAGTTCAAGCCGATCGGCAACTCCATCTGGCCTGGAAACAGATTGTCAGCGAAGAAGTGGCCCGTCAGACACGCGTGCTTGGTCTCAAAAATAGCGTTCTGCTGATTGGAGTCTCCAACGGCGCCTTGCTGAATGAACTGGTCTCCTTTCAGCAGCAGGAGTTGCTACAGAAGCTCAAGGAGGAATTTCCACAACTGCGCATTCGTCACTTCAAATTCAAGTTGCGTGGTGATCTCAGTTAAAGCTCTCCTCATACCTGGTTGTCGACACGGACTGTGCGGCATTCGACTGGTTGTTGTGTTGCCATGAGCAGACCAACGGAGATGCCCCATACAGATTGCGTCCTGCCACGCGAGAGACGGCAGACAATCAGTTCAAACAGACCCTTCGAGGGCTCCGGCAAGAGCAAATTGCTCTGGAAATGATGATTTTTTACGGTGAAACACCGACTGGATAGTCATGAGCGATAAACACCAATCCGAAGATTACGGCGCCGATAAGATCCAGCATCTGGAAGGTATCGACGGCATCAGGCATCGTCCGGCCATGTATATCGGAGGAACCGATCTGTCCGGATTGCATCACCTGGTTTATGAAGTGACCGATAATGTCCTGGATGAATTCGCCAATGGATTCGCCACGGTCATGAACGTCTTTATCAACGGTGATGGCTCCGTGACGGTGTTCGACGACGGACGCGGGATTCCTATCGATATCATGAAGGACAAAGGGAAACCGGCCCTGGAAGTCGTCCTGACGGAAATCCATGCCGGCGGAAAATTCGATCGCAAAGCGTATGCCGTGGGAACCGGAGGATTGCATGGCGTGGGAGTCACCGCCGTCAATGCCCTCAGCGAATGGTTGGAAGTGGAAGTCTCCCGTCAGGGATATGTCTGGCATATGGAATTCGGTAAAGGGCGTTTGACGTCTCCACTCTCCAAAGGAGTGGCGACCGAGCTGACCGGCACCAAGGTGACTTTCAAACCCGATCCTTCCATCTTTCCGAATACGACATTTAGCTATGATGCGATTCATAAACGTCTGCAGGATTGTGCATTCCTTAACGCCGGAATTCACATCAATATTACCGATGAACGAACCGGTCAGTCAGACTCATTCTGCTATGAAGACGGGCTTGCCGAATTTGTAAAGTGGATCAACCGTACGGAGACACCAGTTCATCCAGAGGTGATTCGTATTATTGGAACTGTGGATACCGTGGATGTCGATATTGCTTTGCAGTGGAACGACGGCTATTCCGAGAGTGTCCGTTGCTTTGCAAACGGGATTTCGAATTCGGATGGGGGGACACACTTTTCCGGATTTAAGACCGCACTCACCCGGACGATGAATCAATACGGAAAGTCCCATAATCTATTCAAAGATATAAACCTGAGTGGAGACGATTTCCGCGAAGGTCTGGCAGCCGTGGTCACGGTACGCATTCCGAATCCGCAGTTTGAATCACAGACGAAAATTAAACTGACGAATCCGGAAGTCGAAGGAGCAGTCAATTCCGTAGCAGGGGATGTGCTGACAAAGTTCCTTGAAGAAAACCCAGCCATTGCGAAAAACATCTGTCAAAAAGGGTTGCGGGCTGCCGAAGCTCGCGAAGCGGCCCGCAGAGCCCGCGATATGGCTCGTTCCCAGAACAAGGTTTCCGGAGGAGGACTTCCCGAAAAACTGCGAGATTGCCGCAACCACTCGCTGGATGTCTCAGAACTCTATCTGGTAGAAGGAGACTCGGCCGGCGGCTCTGCTGACCAGGGGCGCGACTCTGCCACACAGGCCGTATTGCCATTACGCGGAAAGATCCTGAACGTCGAAAAAGCACAGATGGTCAAGGTGCTGGCGAATACCGAAGTCACCGCACTCTTTAAAGCCATCGGAATTCTGCCACTGGCGGAAGAAGTGGATATTCAGAAACGCCGCTATGGCAAAATTATCCTCATGACCGATGCCGATGTGGACGGATCTCACATCCGTACATTATTGCTGACATTTATCTTTCGGCATATGCGGGAGCTATTAAAACAGGGATGTGTCTATGTTGCTCAACCTCCCCTGTATCGAGTGATCCCTCGTGGGAAAAGAAATCAGAAGCCACGCTATGTGCAGACTCATCAGGAGATGATGAATGAACTCCTCGGGTTAGGTATCGATGGCGCAGCCCTGGTACTGCACCCCCGAGAAAGTCTGATTGGGAATTCGACACCCGGAACGATCGAACGCCGGGAAATTACCGGAACATCGCTGCTTGAACTGGCTGAATTACTCAGCACACTGGCAGAGCCCATTGAGGCACTCGAACGTCGCGGAATTTCTTTACGTCGCCTGGCTCGCGAACATACTTCCGCAGAAGGGCTGCTTCCCCGTTTTCGAGCCTTCCGCGGCACCGAGGAACATTGGTTTGCAACGCGAGAAGAACTGGACACCTTTATCGCAGATCAAAAAACAACAGATGCTGCACAAAATCTGCCCAGCGAGATTCCCCAGACAGGTGGCGAAGCTGCCGAATCTTCTGCCACAGAACTGATTACCAAAGCCGATTTGTTTGAAGTGCGGACCATCAACCAGGTGTTGAAGACACTACAGGAGAAATTCCAACTCTCTCTCAACGATCTGCTGCTCTCTCCCCCAAAGAACGCAGAACAAGTTTTTCCCTACGAGATTACCGGTCATGACAGTACGAAAAAACTACTCAGTTTGCGGGAACTTGTCCCTGCGTTGCGCGATTTAGGAGGCAAAAGCCTGACCTACACCCGGTTTAAAGGTCTGGGTGAAATGAACCACGACGAACTGGCAGAAACCGCCATGGAACCCGCGACGCGACTGCTGAAGCGGGTCACCCTGGACGACGCCGCCGCCGCTGAAGAAATCTTCCGCGTCCTCATGGGCGACCACGTCGAACCCCGCCGGGAATTTATCGATAAACACGCCCTGGACGTGAAAGATCTGGACGTTTAACTTAGGGACATGGTGTCTGACATAAAGTTTGTCATTTCTGACAATTTGCTTGGCCACGTCCGACACAAAGTTTGTCACAAGTGATGCAGAATGCTGCACATTGGGTGCAAATCCGGGTTCCAGCACCGGTAATGTGACTTGTCTACACCGCCGTGGCTGTTTCAACAATTGTTGGAAACCACCGATTGGGCTGGCAAACTTTCCTGACCTTCAAGAACCGCTTCGGACGATTTCACCGAGTCATGGAAGATGGACCACTCAGGTGCTTTCGGCATGTAGGAGCAGTGTGTACAGTACGATCGACAGATCTCGGGGAATTCAAGCTATTGTCATGCAGATCGATCTTGCCGCTCTTTGTAGATCGGCCAGAGGCCTGTCCGCTTGATGCGATAGTCAACGAACTGCTCGCTGACAATGTAATCGCTTGCAATGTCTCGGATGGCCAATCCATCATTGACCATTTCAAGAAGCGGTTCCCAAGGGAGAATTGCAGCTGCTCCAACGCCGTAGGCCTCTTGTTCCATTTCCTTGTCAAAAGTCCGCGAGCGTAGTCCTGCGGTGACCTGTTCCAGTCCGGACGGTTTGTGCTGAAGAAAGACATGGGACACCTCCTCCATCAGCGTGACTTTTCGTCGATGAACATGGTGATTCGGATTTAAAATGCATAGCAAGGAGCCGTCTGGCAACGATGGTTCTGGAAGAACACCTCCTGACCATGAGCCGGATGCCAGTTGAATTCGACCACGGTCCGCGAATGGCAAAGCATTGATCGCCTCATGTGCATCATCGCCGTCAAGAACGCAAAGACCTACAGTCTGCGCTATGGCCCACGGATCCAGCCGATCCAACAACTTTAGATTCTGCCGTTGTCGCAGTCGCCTTGCGGAGCGTTCCCATCCTTTAGCGGATCTGCCGAAGGGCAATGATGCAGTCACTTCGCGTCCATTCTGCTTGCAAGTGTCTTGTATGCCGTACGGAACAACTTTGCGAGTGCGTCAGCCGATTCGTGATCGAGATTCTTGTCAGCTCTAAGATGCAGTTCAACAATATCGGGCGTCCCGGTTGATTCGCTATCAGTCGCGATCCACAGGCTTACAGAATCCATAGTGTTACTTTTGATATTCGAAGCAGAACCACGCTCAATTCGTGATAATGTCGCGACACTAACACCGGTCTGATCCTTGACTTCTTCGAGGGTTAGGTTTCTTTCAATCCGCGTCTTTCGCAAGCGTTCTCCAAGACTCGCGATGTTGATAGGCACAGGCTCACTCCGGCTGGGTGTTTTGAGGGGGTCGAAGCGCAAGAGTATATCACATCAGAACTTCTCACAAAAGAGATATTTTTCACGAAAGAGGGGTTGTCGCTGCGGTTTAGATTCCGCTAAAAAACGTCATGCGAGAAAAATGTCTCGTTCATGAAAACAAATGCAGTGAAGTTCATCCTGGGAGAAAGAGAGCTTTCTATGACCGCCAATGCT
>Ga0182745_1001330_pt1 | contig 24012 bp, 21 predicted proteins | sample eDN3rd30CKraftBY_FD_128523 | JGI IMG/M metagenome (GOLD analysis project Ga0182745, IMG submission 128523) | Enriched backyard soil microbial communities from Emeryville, California, USA - eDNA 3rd pass 30_C Kraft BY (version 2) (version 2) | ecosystem: Environmental > Terrestrial > Soil >... | reverse complement strand
ACCGTTAAGTTAGGGAAGAGATCATAACTCTGAAATACCATTCCGATGCGTTGGCGGACATTTTGCCAATTCGTGGATTTCTTTGTCAGACTCTCGTTATCTAGTAATATATCTCCGCCTTGGACTTCTTCTAAACCATTTAGGCAACGCAGGAAGGTACTTTTCCCACAACCTGAAGGTCCTAATATTGCGATTACTTTTCCTTTTTCAACCTGTAAATCAACCCCGTTAAGTACATTTTTATCGCCGTACTTTTTAACAAGGCCCTTTACTTGTAAAATTGGAACTTGCTCACTCATGTTAACAACTCCTTAAGCCGCCCATTTTCGTTCCAGCTTTCTCGAAAAGCGAGATAATGGGAAACAAATACAAAAATACAAGAAAAATATAATACCGTATATCCAAAATGATGCTGTTGGATACTGCATGTTATTTACTTCAATAATCTGCTGTCCTACTTTAATCACTTCAACTACACCAATCATTGTTAATAAAGCAGTTGTTTTAATCATCCGCGTTATTAAGTTAATCATCGGTGGGATTGAGCGCTTTGTTGCCTGCGGAATCAGGACAAACCGATACATTTGGAACGCATTTAGTCCGAGCGCCTTACTCGATTCCACTTGATGCCTTGGCAGCGAAATAATGGCCCCACGGACAATATCGCTCATTTCGGCTGTTCCCCATAAACTAAAGACAATCAGCGCCACTACCTCAGAGCTCAAATTAATATCGAAATTCGCAGGGATAATATAGTAAATCGCAAATAGCCAAACTAAAATGGGGATGATTCGAAACAATTCCAAATAGATTTTAAAAGGAATTTGAACTAATTTGTTTTTAGATGTTCGAATGACCCCAATAATGATTCCTAATACGATTGAGATTACAACTGCTACGAGAGCGACACGTAAAGTGACGAGAAGTCCTAAAAGTAATCGTTGCAGGTTAATACCGTCAAATAGGACACTAATTCCCGAATTCAGCATGTCGAACTCTCCTTTCTAGCCAAGTTAAGAACAATGTTAAAGGAAGTAAAATGATTAAGTATCCAATAACCAGCATGAATAATGCTTCGTTTGTTTTATAAAAAATCCCCATTAGGTTTTTCGTTGTGTTCGTCAATTCTAAAATGGCGATTCCACTAAAAACCGAAGTTTCCTTTAGTAAGAAAATACAGTTTGCGCTAAAACCAGGGATGCTGTAAGAAAAGGCTTGTGGAATAATCACATGGCGCATTAGCTGCAAATTGCTAAGCCCAATTGCTTTTCCTGTTTCAATTTGGGATTTAGCGACAGCTTCCATTCCTGAACGGAAAACTTCCGCCATATAACTCCCGCCTAAAAACGTTAGCCCGATAATCCCACAAAGCTCTCCGCTTAAAGTAATGCCTATTTTTGGCAACCCATAGTATAAAAAGAACAATTGAATTAATAAAGGAGTGTTGCGTGCAATTTCTAAGTAGATTTGAACAATGCTGCTTAATACTTTGATCTTAAAGTACTGAATTACACTACAAACCAACCCAACTATAATCGCAAATACGATCCCAATAAAGGCAAGCTTTACTGTTAACCACATTGCGGTCTTATAGTACGGTAATGCATCAATGATATATTGCCAATCAAAAGTCAAATTTTCCACCAGCTAACAATTAATTATTTGCTTGAATCTGTTGACCTGGCTGAAGTGTTTCGACACCTTCGATTTCAACAGTTTCAGGGTATTTCAGTCCTAATCCAGTATTTAAGCATACAACATGCTCGTCTTCTTGAATCCAGCCTTGTTCACGAAGAGTTTTAGCTGCTGCGAACGTTGCTGCACCTTCTGGACAAATAAAGTTCCCTTCTAGTGAAGCTACTTGTTTTTGCGCCTCTAAAAGAGCTCCCTCTGAAATTGCAATTGCACACCCGTTTGTTGCATAAATTCCTTCTAAAACTAAGAAATCACCTAATGCTTTCGGTACGTTGATACCAAATGCGCATGTAGTAGAATTTTCATAGAAGACCGACTCTTTTTCGCCTTTTTTCCAAGCATCTACTATTGGGGCACACCCTTCTGCTTGTACGGCTACTAATCGAGGCAGTTTTCCTTTTTCAATCCAGCCTAATTCTTGCATTTCTAAAATTGCTTTATAGATTCCGATGATGCCCACGCCACCACCAGTTGGGTATAAAATAACATCTGGTACTTTCCAACCGAATTGTTCAACGATCTCATAGCCCATTGTCTTTTTACCTTCAATTCGGTATGGCTCTTTAAGAGTAGATGCGTCATAAACGCCTTGTTCTTGAACCAAGCTTGCGACAACCTTCCCTGCATCGCTTATTAAACCGTTGATTAGATGTAAATCTCCACCAGAGATATAGACTTCTTTTCGTGTAATTTCAGGTGCGTCTAATGGCATCACTATCGTTGCTTTAATATTCGCTTTTGCCGCATATAACGCCCAAGCCGCGCCCGCATTTCCGTTTGTCGGCATAGCTAATTGTTTTACCCCAAGCTCTTTTGCTTTTGAGATTCCAACACTGGCACCTCTTGTTTTAAATGAACCAGTCGGTATAACGCCTTCGTCTTTGATGTATAAGTTATTTAAGCCGTATGCAGCTCCAAGAACGGACAGTTTTTCGAACGGTGTCATCCCTTCTCCTAGCGAAACTACATCGGACTGATTATGTACTGGCAATACCTCGTGATATTTCCATAAAGTACTTGGTCGGCTTGCAACTTCATCACGTGATACATTCGCTTTTACTTTTTCTAAATCATAACGTACTAATAACGGTGATCCACATTTACATAGTTGTTGAATTTTGTTTTCTTCATATGTTTCTCCACATTTCGGACATTCCAAGTGTGAGATATAACTAAATTTTGCCATTACCTTTCCTCCTATACGAAAAGAGGCAGCAATTCCTCCATTAACAAATAACAGAAACGAATGCAGCCATTGGTATTTTTCCCATCTGCTTATCTTTCAAACTACCATTATATTAATATCAGTTTTCCGATAAGTCAACTATGTTTTTAATTTATCTTAATTTTTTCACTATATCAATTATTGAGGAGAAGATTTGTTAAGCGAGAAAAATGGAGGATAAATTATCGAGAATTGAGTTTTGGATTATAAAGTTACAGTATGCTTTAGGTCAGTTTGCTTCCGGCTCTACTGGGCCATTCCACGCCTATCCTGCTTTGATTTGTCCAGGTTACCGCCCTACTTAGACACCCCGCTGCCTTTCCCGCTTTGATTTGTCCGGGTTACCGACCTACCCGGACAGTCCGTGAGCTTTCCGTCTTTGAATTTTCCCAGTTACCGTCACCTGGGCACCCCGTGCTCACACCCAGTCCTGTTTCACTCACTTTATTCTGGACACTCTCCCACCTTCCTTGAAATACAAAAAGCTAGCGATCTTGTACTCGATCACTAGCTTTTAAATGGACTTATATTATATTTATAAAATTATTTAACTACCTTTTTTCAATAAGATATCTTGATGGTTCGTTAAAATTGTTAAGATTTCTTCTGCGGTTGTAGCTACCTGCAAAATTTCACGTTGCTCTTCTCGGATGAAGCCTTCTTCGATCATCTTATTAAAATGCAAAATGAGGGCATCATAAAATCCATCGATATTATATAGAATCACCGGATTTGAATGTAAGCCAATCTGAGCCCAGGTAAAGACTTCAAAATACTCATCCAACGTGCCACAGCCTCCAGGTAAAGCGATGAATGCATCCGAAAGATCGACCATTTTCTTCTTTCTGACATGCATTGATTCGACGAAGTGGATTTCGGTTAGGTGCAAATGGGCAATTTCACGTTTTTGCAAATGTTCGGGCATAATGCCGATGACTCTTCCGTTATGAGTGAGTGCAGCATCTGCAACAGCGCCCATTAGTCCAACATTAGAGCCACCATAGACAATTCCTATTTTAGCCTTTGCGAGTGTTTCTCCCAGCAACTTTGCCCCTTCTATATAGACAGGCTTCTTCCCTGTTTGGGAACCACAGTAAATGGCAACGTTCATTTTAACTCCCCCAAAATCGATTTGATATACTATAAGTATAATGCGAAATTATTAATTCTTCGTAAAAAAGGAGACTCTTTATGAAAATTTGTCCTTTAGGTATTGGCGGTGCTTTTACAAAAAGTAACTTCCATAATAACTATATCATTGAATTAGATAAAAAATTCCTATTAATTGATGCAGGGACAACCTTGCGCAATAGTTTACCAGCAGCCGGCTATGACTATTTTACAATCGATTATGTCTTTATTTCACACCTCCACTATGACCATGTCGGTGGATTAGAAGAACTGGTTATGGCGCGATACTGGCAATTTGCCAATGGTCAACATGTGCCTGCCAAAACAACCATACTTGTTCATGAAAAACTCGCTCCACTTTTAAAGAATTACCTAAAGAATAGCCTTGAAAATCAAGGGCGCAAGCCTGAGGATTTTTGTGATTTTATTCTGTTAAAAGATGGAGAAGCCTTTAAGATTGGAGATTACGCTTTCTCGACAATCGATACAACCAACCTCCATGCGGATGGTTTAATCAGTGCAGGCTTTAAATTAGCATCTAAGACGGCGAATTTCGTTTTCTCTGGCGATTTAAAACAGCTTGAGGCCGCAAACTTATTAGATCAAGTGGATGAAAACACAGCTGCTATCTTCCAGGATGTGAGTTTCACTTTTAATGGTGTCCATGCAACACTTCAAGAAGTGCTCGATTATTATCCAACTTCGTTACATGAAAAAATCTATGCCATGCACTATAACGATAATGTTGAGGATTTTGAGGCTGTTATTAAGTCCTCCAACATTCAGCTTGTGAAGAAGCAAGGGATACTCGAATTTTAATACGCATTAAAAATAGCACTGGCCCACGAACCAGTGCTATTTCTATCTAAAGAAGCGCCTCATAACAATATGACGTATTCATGCGAATCAGTTCTTCTTATCTAATCAAATCATACGTAATGCAAATCGGTTTCTCGGAACGAGGATCTTGACTAATGACCGCATCAATATTAAATACTTCTTTTAACACTTCAGAAGTCATTACCTCCTCTGGTGTTCCTGCCTTCACGAGATTTCCCTTTTCAAGGGCAATCATATAGTTTGAGAATCTCGCGGCATGATTTAAGTCATGTAAAACCATCACGATTGTGCGGTTTTCTTTTTCATTTAATTCTTTAAGCAGCTCCAAAACTTCAAGCTGGTGCGCCATGTCTAAATATGTAGTAGGCTCATCTAAGAAGATAATATCTGTATTTTGTGCCAAAGCCATGGCAATCCAAACGCGTTGTCTTTGACCACCTGAAAGCTCGTCCACAAAATGATTTTTCAATTCATAGGTATTTGTTGCCTTTAAAGCCCAATCAATGATTTCTTTATCTTCCTTTGTTAAACTCCCAAACCCTGATTGATATGGGAAACGTCCATAAGAAACCAACTCTTCTACTAATAACCCCACTGCACTGTCCTGTGTTTGCGGCAAGATGGCTAATTCTTTTGCCAGTTCTTTTGTGTTTTTCTTTTGAATCTCTGCACCATCAAGGAAAATTTGTCCTTTTTGATGGGGAATAATTCTTGTCATGGCTTTTAACAATGTGGATTTCCCACATCCATTTGACCCGATAATTGTCGTAATTCGACCATCCGGAATCCCTATTGTTAAGTCGTTGACGATTACTTTCTTGTCGTAACCAACTTCGACATTACTTACGTTCATACGCATTTTTAACTATCAGCTCCATATTTTGGTGATAACCGTTCTCACTTAAATATACTATAAAGATTATTCTCTTTTCTTATTCAATTGTCAATGGAATTATAGATATAAAAGCCTTTATATCATATAAAAAAGCCAGAAAAAATTCCGGCTTTGAAATGCTGATTAGACCATTTGATGGTTCATCACTTTATTATGCGGTTGAATGAATTGCCCAATCGGTTCGCCTAAAATCCCTTCCTTCACATCAAACACTTTCTGTCCTCTTACTATTGTAGCCGTAACCTGACATCCAATTGTTCTTCCTACATAAGGACTGTGCTTATGACGGTAATAAAGATTTTCGGCTTTTACGACATAGGATTGATTCGGATCTACTAAAATAATATCCGCATCCTTGCCGATTGCAATTTCTCCTTTGGATGAGAGATTAAATCGGTCTGCAGGATTCGTTGCAATCATCCTTGAAAAATCAGTTACTGGGACATTGCGCTTTTTTACGGCTTCATCGAACATCAAATCGACATTGTTTTGGCAGCCTGTAATCCCGCCCCATACTTCGAATATATTGTTGGTTTCACTCGTTTTCATCTCTGGTGGGCAAGGCGAGTGATCCGACGTTAACATATCAATTTTCCCTAGTTCCAATGCTTCCCATAACTTTTCTTGCTCACTTTCATCTCTTAATGGAGGGGAACATTTAGCAAGCGGGCCGATGTCTTCAAACTGACTTGCTGTAATCGTAAAATAGTGCGGACAGGATTCAAGCGTCACATCTTGCCCTTCTTCACGCGCTTTTACTATCTCTTCCACCCCAGCTGCACTACTAACATGCACAAAGTGTAATTTACAGCCTGTTAAGTTTGCGATGTACAAGGCTCTCTTAATCGCATCCACTTCTGTAAAAATAGGACGAGATGCGACATAATCAGAAGGAGTTGTTTTGCCTTGCTCCACCATTTCTTCTGCTAATCGGTCTGTTATTTCGGCATTTTCGGCATGAATTGATAAAATATGGCCAAGCTCCGCTAATTTCTTCATGCCTCTGTATAAAGTATAGTCATCGACATTACGGAAATCATCGGGCAAGTCACTTCCACAAGTCGCCATGAAGCATTTAAAAGCCACTGCGCCCGCATCAGAAAGCTCCTGTAATTTATCCACATTCCCCGGTACTAATCCGCCATACAGTGCATAGTCGACATAGTTTTTCTCTTTTGCAACGGCAAGCTTCGAGTCAAATGCTTGTTTCGTTGTTGTGGCAGGAAGGGCATTGAGGGGCATGTCTACATAACAAGTTGTCCCACCAGCAGCAAGCGCTTTGGTGCCCGTTACAAATCCTTCCCATTCAGTACGTCCAGGCTCACAAATATGCACATGCGTATCAATCATCCCAGGCATTACATATTGGCCAGCCGCATCAATTTCTTGTTTAGCCGTAATCGCTAAATGTTCGTTAATCTCAACAATTTTGCCATTTTGAATGGCGATATCTGCTTTTAGCACAACGTCCTTTAAAACGACTTGTCCATTTCGGATGATTAAATCTGTCTCCATTATTTAATTCCCTCCAAATAACGATAATTACTCAAAATTTGTCCCATTTTTAAAACGTGACCCTTTAAATCCATATTTCATTAAGATAAAGTAGGTAATTCCCGCTACAACAAGGCCGATAATCCACGCTAGCTCTACTACGATAAATGCGGTACCCGCTCCTACTAATAATGCAATCACGGCAGCTGGGTTAAAGCCAGAAAACACGCCATACTCTTCATACAGATCGGCAACCTTTACTTTTTGTTTTCTTATAATATAGTAATCTACTAACAAGATTGATACGATCGGCCCTAAAAAGGCAGAGTAGATTAAAATGAACGTCCCTAACCCAGCAGACGAAGAATCTTGCACTAACACCCAAGGGAAAGAAACTAGCGCAAGTAAACCTGTAATCACAACAGATGGCTTATATTTTAATTTTGTAATTAAGGTAATCACATAAGTTGGCGGAATAATATTCGCTACCATGTTAACCGATATTGCACCAATCACGATAAACGCCGATACGAAGACCGTAATATATGGATTATTCGTAATTTCAGCAAAGGCAGATACAGGATTTGAAATGCCTGTTGCAGAAGCAAGCATGGCACCAATTGTTAATGTTGAACCATAGGCTACTAAAATCGGCAAGAAGTATAATAAACCACGTTTTCCGTTGCTAATCCCTGTTTTTAGTTCCCTTGAATAGTCCGCCGCGCTCAGGAATATGGATGCATAATTTCCTAAGAACACCATGATAAAGGCAAAGAAAGGCAATCCCCATGAACCTTCCGCATGCACCCATTTATCAGCAATTACATCACCATAAGATGTTAATAGAACAACAAATACATAAAGGAAAGCAGCCATAATCACCAGTGATGAAAGGGTTTCAACCCACTTCACTGCATGGAAGCCATACATGGATAAGAAGATTTGAATTACTTGAAGGGCAATAAAGCAAATTGCTATATTATCAAAAGCGCCGTTTGTGAATATCTTGATAATTTCATTTAACGCCGTACCGCCAATCCAGCTTTGGAATCCGTACCAGACGATGGCAGGTATCCCTCTGCAAAGGGATGGAATAATAGAGCCTTTCACCCCAAAGGACATGCGAAGCTGTACAACATAAGGAACGCCCGTTTTATAGCCAAAACGATCATTCAGGGCAAAGATAATCGAGATAATGCCAATCGCAATAATTGCTGCAGCAAAAGTCTGGATTAGATTTAGCGTAGCAATTCCTGCAACGATTAAACCCGCACCAAGCGTCATATTCCCTAAATTCACACCGTCCCCAATCCACATAAATAGATAATCGATTGGACCAACTTTTCTAGCTTCATCTTGCTGTGGCTGCAACGATTCATCAATACCCGCATCATATTCATTCTTTATATGTGGGGTAACAATGCTTTCTACTTTACTAGACATACTCCCTCAACTCCTTTTCGTTTTAGAACACACATCAATGAATTTCCATTTAGATGTTATATTTTTTAACATTCGTCGACATATCTTATAACACAAGATTAATATAAATTTTCTGAATATTCATTATCCAAAGTATCTAAAACGACATCCTCAAACTATACACCCTGCACAAAAGCAAGTTGGAGCGGTGGGATGGTAAGGTATTTGATGAACGGCGAGCTAGGAGCTTGAATCAATTAATAGATTCGGTTCTGTTCAATCGTTCCTCCACTACGGAGCTCTTTTTCCTATAGTTCCTTTCTAATTAAAGCAAAGTTGTCCTATTAACTTTGTAAAAACGAAAAAACCGTAGAAAAACTCAAAAGTGAGTTTTTCTACGGTTTTAATTTGCATACGTCTCGTATACACCTGTCGCAGGCTTTCGGTGCAGTTATTGGATATATTCTTTTAATTTAAAAGTACCCTATATTATAGTGTAAACTTCTATTTACGAAGATGACTAGTCTGCTCTAACATATACGCGATGCGTTCAACGATGCTTTCGATTTGGTCTGGGTTTTTCATTAGGTCGTAATCGTTAATGTCTACACGTAAAACTGGGCAAGAATTGAAGTTGTTGATCCAGTTTTCATAGCGGTCATGCATTTCAATCCAGTAATCGTGTGGTGTTTGCTGCTCCATTTCACGACCGCGTTCATGGATGCGGCCAATGATGTTATCGATTGGTCCCTCTAAATACACAAGTAAATTTGGATGCGGGAAGTATGGTGTCATGACCATTGCATCAAATAAATTCGTATAAGTTTCGTAATCGATAGGGTTCATTGTCCCTTTGTCAAAATGCATTTTGGCAAAGATGCCTGTATCTTCATAAATTGAGCGGTCTTGAATGAAGCCGCCGCCATATTCAAAGATGCGTTTTTGTTCCTTAAAGCGTTCAGCAAGGAAGTAAACCTGTAAATGGAAACTCCATTTTTCAAAGTCATCATAGAACTTGTCCAAATACGGGTTTGTGTCTACTTTTTCATATGAAGTACGGAAGTTTAAAGCATCTGCCAGCGCTTTTGTCATCGTAGACTTCCCAACTCCAACTGTCCCAGCGATGGTAATCACTGTGTTAGATGGAATGTTATATTTTTCTCGTAAATTCATTCTGGTTGCGAACTCCTTTGTTGTAGCTTTTCTTCTACTAATTTTAATACCAGTTCTAAGTCTTCAGGATTTTTTACAAAGTCTAGTGTGTCGCCATTTAACTGAATGACAGGAATATCAGGATGCATCACTTCAAAATGCTGAATGAACTCATGATAATCCGCTGCTAATTGCTCTATGTAATCTCGGGTAATCATTTTTTCAAATTCTCTTCCGCGCATGGCAATTCGATTCATTAATGTATCTATACTAGCGTGCAAGTAAACCACCATATTCGGACGTGGCATATCTGCAGTTAAAATATTATAAATCGCCTCGTACTTTTCATACTCGGATGGCTTTAATGTACGCTTTGCGAAAATTAAATTCTTAAATATATGATAATCCGCCACGACAGGTGACCCTGTTTCTAGGATATGTTTCTTAATATCGCTTAATTGCTTATATCGATTACAAAGGAAGAACATCTCCGTTTGAAAGCTCCACTCTTCAATATCTTCATAGAACTTTCCTAAAAACGGGTTTTCATCCACGATTTCTTTTAATAGATGGTATTCATAGGCGTTAGAAATGGCTTTCGATAACGACGTTTTGCCTACACCAATTGGACCCTCTACTGTAATAAATGGAACAGACATGAGAAGCCCTCCTTCAAGTCTAAATTCGTCAATGCTATTCATTTTATCACATGAGCTTGTCGAAAAACAGAGAGAGTAAATGAACAAAATAAGGAATTATTTTCTGATTTATAAAAATCACGAACCTCAAACCTTCTTCAATTCCCCGTAGCATCCTCAGAAGTTCTATTTTACACAGGTCCATGGTAAACTATCAACCAAGGAGAGATGACCGTGGAAGTATTTGATCAAGACCGAAAATTTATGCAAGAAGCGATTGAGGAAGCGAAAAAAGCACAAGCCTTAGGAGAGGTGCCGATTGGCGCGGTGATTGTCTATAAGGATGAAATAATTGGTCGCGCACATAATTTACGTGAAACCTCGCAAAACGCTGTCACACATGCAGAGTTAATGGCCATCCAACAAGCTTGTGAAGCAATTGGCAGTTGGCGTTTAGAGGAAACGACACTCTATGTCACATTGGAGCCATGTCCGATGTGCGCTGGTGCCATACTTCAATCCCGCGTCCCCCGTGTTGTTTATGGAGCAAGGGATTTGAAGGCAGGATGCGTGGATTCCTTGTATCGATTATTAAACGACGCTCGATTCAACCATGAATGTGACGTAACAGAGGGCATTTCAGCAGACGAATGCGGCGAATTGCTAACAAACTTCTTCCGCGCCATTCGTGAACGAAAAAAGGCCGAAAAACTGGAACGAAAGCGCTTGGCGGAATTGGAAGAGCATTAAGCTGTTTAAAGCTAATAATAATAATTAAATACTTAAAAGGGCCAACTTTTAAAAAGTTAGCCCTTTCTTTTACTTAGATAAACTTCGTCATAAACTTTTCTAAACGCTCCATGCCTTCTTGCAATACTTCTAGCGGTTGGGCAAAAGACAAGCGGATGTAGCCTTCGCCAAATTGTGAGAAGGCACTGCCTGGCACAGTTGCCAGCTCCTGCTCTTTTAAGAGATTAATACAGAAATCAAAAGACTTCATGCCCGTTTTCTTGATGGACGGGAAGATATAGAACGCGCCATCAGGTTTTACGACATCAAACCCCATTGCTACTAGGCGATTATAGACAAAATCTCGGCGTGCTTGATATTCTTTTTTCATTTCAACTGGATCCTTCAAGCCAACTGTTAAAGCGGCAAGGGCTGCGTGCTGACTAATACTCGATGCACAGCTAATGTAATAGCCATTTAGCTTCGTCATTTCCTTTGTTAAATAACTCGGCGCCAATGTGTAACCAATTCGCCACCCTGTCATAGAGTGAGATTTAGAAACTCCATTGATCACAATTGTTTTATGGCGCATTCCTTCATAAGAAGCAATGGATTTATGTGTTTTTCCATAAATTAATTCACTATAAATTTCATCTGAAATCACGAAGATTTCTTTATCTTTTAGCAAGGCCGCGATTTTTTGCAGTTCTGCATCTTCAATAATCGTTCCAACTGGATTACATGGTGATGGAAGAATAACGCATCTTGTTTGATCCGTAATATGCTTTTCGATTAAATCAGCTGTTAAGATAAAATCCGTCACTGCCGTATCTACACATACTGGTATTGCCCCACAAAGCTCAATAAGCGGGATGTAGCCAGGATAAGCCGGAGCTGATAAAATTACCTCGCACCCTTCTGCTAATATGGTTCTTAAAGCAATTGTAAGGGCACCCGAAGCACCGTGTGTCACAATAATTTCGTCTTGGGGATTATAAGAGAGTCCATACTGATTTTCATAAAATGCAGAAATTGCTTTTCGTAAATCTACAATCCCTGCGTTTGGCGTATAAGAAGTATGATTTTGGTCAATCGCAAGCTTTGCTGCTTCCTTTACATGGGTAGGTGTAGGGAAATCTGGTTGGCCAATCGTTAAGTTAATCGCATTCGGATAGTCCACCAGCATGTTCGTAAACTTTCGAATACCAGAAAGCTCAATTTTCTGTAGGTTTTTATAAATTAAATGTTCCATTCTTTTATCCCCTTCTAGTAATCTTTTTTACCATTATAGAGTATTTGTAGAAATATTTTTACACTTTACTATAATAAAATCCCACGTTTTTTACTTACTATATCTTAACTTATTCCTAACTATGTTTTTCATTCTTACCGAAATAATAATCTCCTTCTTTACATATTATGCAACGAAAAATACTTTTCACGTGTTTTTCAAACATCTAGAAAGGAGAAGGTGGAGGCATGAAAACCTTAACGAAAATTTCTAACACAATCATGGAAAAATATTTACCAGATCCTTATATCTTTGTCGCGATTTTAACTGTACTCGTTTTCTTATTGGGCGTTATTTTAACACCTAGTTCCCCTTTAAAAATGGTCGAATACTGGGGGGATGGCTTCTGGGGGTTACTTTCTTTTACAATGCAAATGGTCATTGTATTAGCTGCTGGACATGTGTTAGCTAATAGCCCTATCTTTAAAAGATTCTTATCTTCCATGGCAAGCAAAATTACCCGACCTGCAAGTGCGATTATTATTGTGACATTCATTTCACTAGTAGCTTGTTGGATTAACTGGGGATTCGGTTTAGTCATCGGTGCGTTATTTGCAAAGGAAATTGCACGCCATGTGAAGAAAGTCGATTATCGATTACTCATTGCAAGCGCTTATTCTGGCTTTATCATTTGGCATGGTGGTTTAGCTGGTTCGATTCCTCTTTCTGTTGCAACAGAGGGTCATCCATTTGCTGATTTAATGGGTGTTGTGCCAACTTCCGATACGATTTTCACTTCATATAACCTATTTATCGTGCTAGTCATTGGGTTTACATTACCGTTCTTTAATCGTTGGATGCTTCCAAAAGACGAAGATTTAGTTGAGGTTGATCCGGCATTATTAGTGGAAGAGGAGCAAGAGTTCCCTCCCGCTGAAAAGACATTTGCTTCCTGGACTGAAAGAAGTTCCTTATTAACAATTTTAATCGGACTTATTGGGCTTTCTTATTTAATTCATCACTTTGTGACAAAAGGATTTGTTTTAGATTTAAATATCGTCAATACGATTTTCATCATACTAGGAATTATTTTTCATGGTACTCCTCAGCGATTTTTAGCAGCTGCGCAGGCAGCCATTAAAACGACAACGGGAATCGTGTTCCAATTCCCGTTCTATGCAGGGATTATGGGGATGATGACGGCCTCTGGATTAGCTGCCGTATTTTCAGAGTGGTTTATAAGTATTTCAAACGATTTTACTTTCTATTTATTTACCTTCTATTCAGCAGGGTTAGTGAACTTCTTTGTTCCATCTGGTGGGGGGCAATGGGCAGTGCAAGCACCTATTATGCTAGAGGCTGCAAAATCTCTTGATGCAGATTTCGCGAAAACCGCGATGGCAATTGCATGGGGGGATGCGTGGACGAATATGATTCAGCCATTCTGGGCCTTGCCAGCCTTAGCGATAGCCGGACTTAAAGCCAAAGACATCATGGGCTTCTGTTTATTTGTACTGCTATTTACGGGCGTCATTATCAGTATTGGATTGTTGTTCTTTTAAATGAAAATAGGGACGACACTGTTTAAGATGCCGTCCCTTTACTTACTTTCTTTTATTTCGGAGCGATGACTTCTTTTCCGCCCATGTACGGTCTTAAAATTTCAGGTATCACTACCGATCTATCTTTGTACACCTGCCGCAAGCTTTCGGTGCAGAGCCGATGGGTTTTACTTTGGTGCGATGACTTCTTTCCCACCCATGTATGGTCTTAGGACTTCAGGTATCACTACTGATCCATCGGCTTGTTGATAGTTTTCTAAAAGAGCCGCTACTGTACGGCCGATTGCTAGGCCAGAGCCGTTTAATGTGTGTACGTATTCTGGTTTTGCCCCTTGTTCGCGGCGGAAACGGATGTTGGCACGACGCGCTTGGAAATCTTCAAAGTTTGAGCAAGAAGAGATCTCGCGGTACATGTTCTGTGTTGGCATCCATACTTCTAAATCGTATTTCTTCGCAGCTGTGAAGCCAAGATCAGATGTATTCATTAATAATTTGCGGTATGGCAAGCCCAATAATTGAAGCACTTTTTCCGCATGACCTGTTAACTTTTCTAATTCATCATAAGAATCTTCTGGTTTTACAAAACGCACTAATTCTACTTTGTTGAATTGGTGTTGACGAATAAGTCCGCGCGTATCGCGACCTGCAGAGCCTGCTTCAGAACGGAAGCAAGAGCTATATGCCGCAAAACCTTTCGGCAAGATTTCAGCGTCGACGATTTCATCACGATAGAAGTTTGTCACAGGCACTTCGGCAGTTGGAATCATGAAGTAATCTGTATCCACTAATTTGAATACATCTTCTTCAAATTTCGGCAGTTGACCTGTACCTGTTAAGCTATCACGATTCACGATGACTGGCGGCAGCATTTCTTCATAGCCATGCTCTTCTGCATGTAAATCCATCATGAAGCTCATTAAAGCACGCTCTAAACGAGCCCCTAAGCCACGGTAGAAGACAAAACGGCTTCCTGTTACTTTGCCGGCACGTTCAAAGTCAACAATTTGTAAATCTGTTGCTAGATCCCAGTGTGGCTTTGCTTCAAAATCAAAGTTTGGTTGCTCACCCCATGTTAGAACCTCAACATTATCATCTTCTGTTTGACCTACAGGAACAGATTCATGTGGGATGTTTGGCAAACGCATCATCATGTGATCGAATTTTTCTTCTACCTCACGAAGCTCGTTATCCAGCTGCTTGATTTCATCCCCTACTTCACGCATGCGGGCGATTACTTCATCTGCATTTTCTTTGTTGCGTTTCATCACTGAAATTTGTTCAGATACTTTGTTGCGCTCCGCTTTTAACACTTCCGTTTTGGCAATTAGCTCACGGCGCTTTGCATCTAACTCTTCAAACTCATCGATATTCCCTAAGTCTTCATTACGAGTTAGAAGAACTTTTTTGACTTCTTCATAATTATCACGGACACGTTTAATATCTAACATGTGGATCCCTCCATTATAGTATCGATTATTTATAAATGATTGTATTGTTACATACACTTTCATGTGCTAGAGAAACAAAACACAAAAAAGCCCTCATCCCCATAAAGGGACGAGAGCTACCCGCGTTGCCACCCTAATTGACTAGAAAGAATTCTAATCCACTTATCACATAACGGCTTTTCAACCGGCTAAAGCCTACTGCGAATTCAGCTAAAGCAACTCAAGGACGGATTCACAAGTGCTTTTATCAGCTTCCACCACCCGCTGACTCTCTTTAAAAAACGTGCTTGTTACTACTTCCTATCATCGATGTTAACAATATCTAACTTCGCGATGCGCGAAATAAATTTTATCCATAATGTACTATATGCTGTTCGTTTTTGCAAGTGAAGTCTTGTTAAAATCTTGTACCATATCTATAAAATACCGCATGATTCGATTATCTTCCGTTAATTCTGGATGAAATGAACATCCTAAGTATTGCCCTTCTTTTGCTAAAACTATTCGTCCATCGTATTCAGCTAAAATTTCAACTTGGGGGCCAACTGATACAATATGTGGTGCTCGAATAAATACCGCTGGGATATCGTTGCTAATCTTCTGTACCGCAATTTCCACTTCAAAACTATCGATTTGTCTGCCAAAAGAATTTCGTTCTACGACGACATCCATTAAACCTAAATGTGCTTCATGATAACCGACAATCTCTTTTGCCAATAAAATCAGCCCCGCACAAGTTCCAAACATCGGTATTCCTTTTTGAGCAAGTTGTCGAATAGGTTCTAATAACTCATACCGATCCAATAATTTCCGCATCGTCGTACTTTCCCCACCAGGCAACACAAGCCCATTTAATCCAGCTAGATCGCCTGAAGACTTCACTTCGACTGCCTCACACCCTAGAGATTCAATCTGGCGTACATGTTCCCTAACTGCTCCTTGTAACGCAAGAACGCCAATTTTCATATTACCAGCCTCGTTCCTGCATACGTTCACTGTCTAGAAGTGTTGAAATTTCAATTCCTTTCATCGGTGTTCCAAGCTCTTTTGAAATTTCAGCAATTAACTTATAATCCTTATAATGTGTTGTCGCTTCAACAATCGCACGGGCAAATTTTTCAGGAGTTTCGGATTTGAAGATACCCGATCCAACAAATACGCCATCTGCTCCTAATTCCATCATTAATGCAGCATCCGCTGGTGTTGCTACTCCTCCAGCAGCAAAGTTCACAACTGGCAGACGGCCTAAACGCTTAATTTCCACTAATAATTCATAAGGTGCACCTAAAATTTTCGCCTCAGTCATTAGTTCATCTTCATTCATCCCCACAACACGACGAACCTGTGCATTTACTTTACGAATATGACGCACAGCTTCGACAATATTGCCTGTTCCTGGTTCCCCTTTTGTACGAAGCATGGAAGCTCCTTCTCCGATACGGCGAGCCGCTTCGCCAAGATCACGACAGCCACAAACGAATGGGACTGTATAGTCGCTTTTTAGTAGATGATACTCTTCGTCAGCTGGCGTTAATACTTCACTTTCATCTATATAATCCACACCCATTGCTTCTAATACGCGAGCTTCTACAACATGTCCAATACGCGCTTTTGCCATTACTGGGATGGATACGGCATTCATTACTTCTTCTACAATTCGTGGATCGGCCATACGCGCAACTCCACCTGCTTTACGGATATCTGAAGGGACACGCTCTAAAGCCATTACGGCTACCGCTCCTGATGCTTCTGCAATTTTCGCCTGTTCTGCATTGATTACGTCCATAATGACGCCACCCTTTTGCATTTCTGCCATTCCACGTTTAACTGTTTCTGTACCTAGTAGTTTCATGTCAATTATTTCCTCCAATCCTTTGTTAAAATCTAGTATAATGAAAGTTGACCATATAAAAAGAGTCAATTTACTATAAAGTTATAAGGTCACATAGGAGGAAAGCCCATGGACATGCTGATTTTCAAACTTGAAAAAAATAGCAAAAAACCTTTATATGAACAACTCTATGCCGGTATGAAAGATGCCATTATTACAAAACAAATTGAAGTCGGCACAAAATTGCCCTCAAAACGAAAGCTTGCCGATTTTTTAAATATAAGCCAAACAACAGTAGAAATTGCATATGGCCAATTGCTGGCGGAGGGTTATATTGCCTCCAAGCCGCGTATTGGATTTTTTGTGGAAGAGATTGATGAACTTCCCTTTCTTGAAAACAAACAGCCTAAAAAAGACCTTGAAGCCCGTTTAAAAGTATCCGAGTCTTATCGGTATAATTTTCATCCAGGGAAAATTGATGCAGAATCTTTTCCTTTTGCCATATGGCGAAAGTATGCAAAGGATCTGTTTGACTTTTCCTCAAAAGAATACTTACAAGTAGGTGAGCCTCAAGGAGAGTATGAATTGCGTTTTGAAATTGCGCACTATTTGTATCAATCGCGCGGCATTATCTGCAATCCGGAGCAAATTGTTATTGGTTCAGGGACTGAACATTTACTGCCGATGATTTTGAGGTTAATCGAAGCCGATTCCAAAATCGCACTCGAAAATCCTGGCTATTCGGCCATTCCAAGAATTCATTTAAAAAACAAGGCTGTTCCGATTTCTGTTGATGAAGATGGATTAATTGTAGAAGAGCTCGAAAAGACGGATGCAAATATCGTTTACATTACGCCCTCCCATCAGTTCCCGACCGGAGCCGTATTGTCTGCAGCACGAAGAACGCATTTGCTAAATTGGGCATCTAAAGCGGCCAATCGTTATATTATTGAGGATGATTATGATAGTGAGTTTCGCTATATAGGGAAACCGATTCCGGCATTGCAAGGCATGGACCAAAACGATAAGGTGATTTACTTAAGCACTTTTACCAAATCCTTAATGCCCTCGCTACGCGTCGCTTACTTTGTTTTACCTGCTGGCCTTTTGCAATCTTATAAAGAAATATTAGGCTACTACTCCGCCACTGTGCCGAGATTTGACCAACATATTCTTGCAAACTTTATGAAGGACGGTCACTTTTCAAAGCATCTTAATCGGATGCGTAAAATTTACCGGAAGAAGCACGACCGGCTAACAAACACTTTTGAAACCTATTACCCAACTGTTTCTATCACGGGATACCATGCCGGAATGCATATTTTAATCTCGGTGCCTTTAAACAAAACCGAACAAGAGTTAAAACAATTAGCCCGTGATAACGGGATAGCCATCTATCCTGTAACAGATTACTTACTGAAACCTATTGACTACCCTCAGCCTACATTTCTTCTTGGTTTTGGTGGTTTAGCCCTCGAGGAGATCGAACCGGCCATTCATGGGCTTATGTCTTGCTTTGGAATTAATAAAAGCCAAAAAAAGGGGAAATCTCAACGATGAGACTCCCCTTTTTCTTATTGATCCAATAATTCAATATTATAATTTTCAAACCAGCGATCGATTTGGACTAAGTATGCAAGTAATTGCGGGCCAGCCATCAATTGACCAAACCATGGCACTTTAAAAGAAGATCCCCCTGAAGAAACAAGCTTCTCAAGCTGCTCTTTTTCAAATAGCTCGTGTAAAATCGATTCTTTTCTTTCTAGGGTACTGCTTAGTAATTGTTTTACCCCGTTTGTATACTCAGGATGATAAGTTTTCGGGTATGGATTCTTTTTGCGATATAATACTTCCTCTGGTAAAAGTCCTTCCACAGCTTTACGTAAAAGTCCCTTCTCCATATTTCCCAAGTTTTTCATTTCCCACGGAATATTCCAGGCATACTCTACGATTCGGTGATCCGCAAATGGTACGCGGACTTCCAAGCTTGCTCCCATACTCATACGGTCTTTTCGTTCCAATAATGTTTGCATAAAATAACGCATATTTAAATAAAATAGCTCACGCTGTTTTGCCGCTTTTGAATCCTCGCCTTCCAGCTTCGGCGAATCCTTTACCGCTTTCTCAAAGGCATTTTTCATGAAGTCCTTCAATTGCAGTTTATCTTGCCATTCTTTTCTTAAGAAGCCCTCTCGTTCGTCAGCTGAACGAATCCAAGGGAACAGCTCATAATCCCTGTGGAACCATGGATAGCCGCCAAATACCTCATCTGCACATTCCCCTGATAAGGCAACTGTATAGCCTTCTTTAATAACCCGACAAGCCACTAATAGCGAGCTATCGATATCTACCATTCCAGGTAAATCGCGAACGAGCATCGCTTCTTCTAAATAATCCACAATATCCTTTTGCGAAAGAATAATATCAAAATGATTCGTTTTAAAAGTTTCCGTCATTTTGTTAATCCAGTAGCTATCCTGTGAAGTCTGGAAATCATTCTTTTCGAAGAATTGTTCATTGCCTTCGTAATCAATGGAATAGGTATGCAATGTATTGCCTTCTTGATTGTACGTATTGGCAGCGATGGCCGTAATAATACTTGAATCTAATCCCCCAGATAGGAACGTACAAAGCGGCACATCCGAAACCAGCTGGCGCTTAATCGAATCCGTTACTAAATAGCGAACCTGCTCAATCGTTTCCTCTAAGGAATGCTCATGCTTGTGACTTTTTACGTTCCAGTAGCGCCATTTTTTCAAGCCATCTTTGGCAAATTTCATGGCGTTGCCCGGCTCAAGCTCTTCAATTCCTTTATAAACACCGTTCCCTGGTACTCTTGATGGACCGATACTTAATAACGCTGCAAGCCCTTTTCGGTCAATCTGAGGAGTAATTTGAGGGTTTGCTAGAATGGCCTTAATTTCCGAACCAAATAGCAGGGAGCCTTCTCTAAATGAATAAAAGAACGGTTTAACCCCCAAACGATCACGAAAGGCGTATAAAGCTTCCTCTTCCTCATCCCATACAGCAAAAGCATAGATGCCATTTAAATGCTCGACACATTGCTCTCTCCACTCGATAAATGAAGCTAGCAGCACTTCTGTATCCGATGATGTAGAAAAGCTATAGCCACGCTTTAAAAGCTCCTGACGAATTTCTTCTGTATTATAAAGTTCTCCATTGTACACCATGCTATAAGATTGGTTTTGATGCGATTTCGTCATTGGCTGTTTGCCGCCTATTAAATCAATCACAGCTAAACGACGATGCCCCAATAGAGCATGTGTGCTGCACCAAACATTACTATCATCTGGTCCTCTCTTACTTAACGTTTCCGTCATGGCTTTCACAACTGCATCCTGATTCTTTAGTGACTGTGTATAATCAACCCAACCTGTAATGCCGCACACTTTCATCACGCTCCTTCACCTACTAGCTTATGAAAAAACTGGGCGAGGTTGTGTTGTCCAAGAAAAAAAAGAATGTGACACGGTCACTATTTTTAATTGAATTACACAAACACTTCGAATTGTTGTCCTTTTTCTACAAAATAAAAAAGACTGTTTCATAGATTTTCATCTGCAAAACAGCCTTAAGCTTATTAATTAAAATAATCCACCAACAAATTCAGTAATTCCGTCCCAAACGTTTCCGAAGAAGCTACCTACTCCTTGGAAGAATAGCGAGATAAATCCTGCTCGTTCAACACTGCTTGTTGTTACTACATCAGCTGAAAAGTTTTTGCCGTCGATATATCCGTAATCTTCGCCTTCTGTTTTTTCGATTACGACTTTACCAACAACAGTCCCCTTTTTCACTTCTGCTTCAATCGAATTTTTCTCTAGTTCAAGCTTAGGAACATATAAATCTTTTTCACTTGTTTTTACGATTACAGAAATTGGTTCTTTTACTGCAATCTCAACTTCATCTTCTTTACCTTTTGTAACTTTAATTGTTTCTTTATCTTCGAAAACATAGTTGCTTGGCACAATTTCTTGTTTTTTAAATTGTCCAAAACCATGATCGAATAATTTTTTAGCTGCGTCAAAACGTGCTGTACGAACACTGTTGCCATTTGAATCTTTTGCGTTCATTACAACAGCGATTAAACGCGTACCGTTACGTTCAGCGGTTCCAGTAAAACATTGACCCGCTAAAAGGGTAGAACCTGTTTTTAATCCATCTACACCTTCATACGCATTTATTAGTCCTGGCAGCATCCAGTTCCAGTTTTCCATTTCAATTTGATCATCTGATCCTTCGCGGAAGTATTTCTTTGGAATACTAGAAGTCTCTAAAACTTCTGGATGATCCTTTAATAAATGATAAGCAAGTTTCGCTACCGACTTAGCCGGCATCACGTTTTCGTCTTCAGCACCTGTACCTTCTGGGTGCATGCCGAAAAGGTCAGAATTGTTTAAGCCTGTTGTATTAACAAATGTATAATCTTCTAGGCCAATTTCCTTTGCTTTTTCATTCATTAATTTTACGAATTCTTTTTCTGATCCAGCAATTGTTTCAGCAATCCCTACTGTAGCAGCATTCGCTGAATAAATCGCCATTGCTTCATATAATTCTTGAATTGTATAAGTACCATCTTCTCGTAATGGTACATTACTTAAAGCTCGGTCTTGCGACATTTTATATGTATACTCAGTTACACGATATCGTTGATCCCAAGTTATTGTACCTTCATTAATTGCATCCAATAGAATATATTCCGTCATCATTTTTGACATACTCGCAATGCCTAATGATTTATCCGCATTTTGTTCATATAAGATTTTCCCTGTATCTGCGTCAATTAAAATTGCTGCATCAACGTTTATTCCCAAATCTGTTTCCGCACTTGCACTTGATGTAGTGGTTACAAACGTGCTGATGATTAAAAGCGGAATCATCAATAGACTTAACCAAGATGTCTTCTTAGCCATTCTCACAAAAAATACCTCCAATATTTAATTTACTTTTACTTTACCTTCGTCATTTTATCATAGAACGTGCAAGAAAAATATTACGTTTAGAATAGAAAATCATGGTTATTCGTTATATATAGTAACTATTTATCATCTTTCATAAATTACTATTAAAAAAGCAACTATTTTCCTATCAAACTACTTCTAAAAAGAGATACTATGTTCTCCTAAAAGGCATAAAAAAACACACTTCTAACATCAAAGTATGACGTTAAAAGTATGCTGAAGGTTTCTTATTTATTATAGTGAATAGTTTGGCGCTTCTTTCGTGATTTGCACATCATGTGGATGTGATTCACGAAGTCCTGCACCTGTCATACGAATAAATTGTGAATTCTCACGCAAACTTTCTAAACTTGGTGCTCCGCAGTAACCCATACCTGCACGAATGCCGCCGATTAGTTGATGGATTGTATCAGCTAATGGCCCTTTATAAGGAAGGCGACCTTCAATTCCTTCTGGTACAAGTTTTTTAGCATCCTCTTGGAAGTAACGATCCTTTGAACCTTTTTCCATCGCAGCTAATGAACCCATACCGCGGTAAACTTTGAAGCGGCGTCCTTGGAAGATTTCTGTTTCACCTGGTGATTCAGAAGTACCTGCAAGTAATGAACCAAGCATTACCACGTGTCCACCAGCAGCTAGCGCTTTTACAACATCTCCAGAGTACTTAATCCCACCATCTGCAATGATTGTTTTGCCCATTTCACGAGCAACTGTTGCACAATCATAGACTGCAGTGATTTGTGGTACACCCACACCTGCAACTACACGAGTAGTACAGATTGAGCCAGGTCCGATACCAACTTTTACAACATCTGCACCAGCTTCAAACAAAGCACGTGTACCTTCTCCAGTTGCTACATTTCCTGCAATAATTTCTAATTCAGGATAAGTTTCACGAATCTGTTTTACTGTCTCAAGAACACCTTGCGAGTGGCCATGAGCTGTATCGATTACAATAATATCAACTTGAGCTTCAACAAGCTGAGCTACACGTTGCATCGTATCATTCGAAACACCAACCGCAGCCCCTACAAGTAAACGGCCTAGTTCGTCTTTTGCCGCATTTGGAAATTCAATTACTTTTTCGATATCTTTAATTGTAATGAGCCCAGTTAATTTTCCGCTTTCATCAACAATCGGAAGTTTTTCGATTTTATATTGTTGAAGAATCTTTCCAGCTTCCTCTAAAGTCGTTCCAACAGGAGCTGTAATTAATTCTTCTTTTGTCATTACGTCATCAATTTTTAGTGAGTAATCTGAGATAAAACGTAAGTCACGGTTTGTAATAATCCCAACTAATGTTTGATCTTCTTCATTGTTTACAATTGGGACACCTGAAATGCGATATTTCCCCATTAAATGCTCTGCATCAAAAACTTGATGCGTTGGAGTTAAGAAAAACGGATTTGTAATTACACCATTTTCAGATCGCTTAACTTTTTCAACTTCTTCAGCTTGTTCTTCAATACTCATATTTTTATGGATAATCCCAATACCGCCTTGACGAGCCATAGCAATTGCCATTTTTGATTCAGTAACAGTATCCATACCTGCACTAATAATTGGGATATTCAATTTAACCTTAGGAGTTAATTGTGAAGATAAGTCCACCGCTTTTGGTAATACTTCTGAATGTGCTGGTACTAATAATACATCATCAAATGTTAAGCCTTCTTTGGCAAATTTCGTTTCCCACATTTCGTAAATGCCTCCATTTTCTTAAAGAATATTAATTGT